>Ga0209489_101516_pt1 | contig 47734 bp, 16 predicted proteins | sample SiratrowhiteBW_FD_187527 | JGI IMG/M metagenome (GOLD analysis project Ga0209489, IMG submission 187527) | Root nodule microbial communities of legume samples collected from California, USA - Siratro white BW (SPAdes) (version 2) | ecosystem: Host-associated > Plants > Roots > Nodule | place... | reverse complement strand
TTTTTTTTTTTTTTTTTTTTGTACTTCCCAGATTTACCATGTGATTAGGAAAATTTGGTGTAGAGTTTTCAAAGGTAAATGAAATGGTTTGGTTTAGTTCAAGAAGACAAAATGATGGTAAAAAAATGCATGTGTGTATGTGAATGCGATGGCCAAACAATGATCTAATTCAGCCACATGTTTTGGGGTCACAAAACGTCAGGTAAATGTTGCTTTCATGGTTGTCCCTTCTTAGTGTCTTATTTTCTCTCTTCTTTTGTTCTTTGGTTACACAAGGTGTAAATAAGTTGATGTGTCCCTCTTTTGATTTTCTTTTTCTTTTTTCTCATGGTTATCTCAAATTCTGCATGAGCAAAGATTAAATGGAAGAGTTCATTTTTTATTTGTTCATAATTATAAATGGAGAATTTGATGGTACAGTGGTGTTGTAAATGATTTTCTTCTGCTTTTGGTTGTTATTGTCCTCAAGGATTAACAAAAATGTTTCCTGATATGCATTTAAAGTCTATAAATGAATATTAATATTAAATAGCACCAACTATAAATCTATTATGCACATTAATGGGATGAAAGGGTGTTGTTTTTTGATATGTTTGCACCCTCTTTGCTTGGTGTTTGCTATTTGTTCTAGTGATCAACTTGAAGGTGACATGACAGTGATTATGATCAGTGGCCCCTGGTTCTTCAAGAACCATCTCCTTCTCTTAGAAGTTTTTCAACCTGATACTGTGTATGAAATGGATTGATTTTCCACTACCCCTTTTTGGTTGAGACTTTAGCTACTTTGAAATCAATGATAAAATCAGCTATTATTGATAGAAATTAAAGTTGAAATTGATGTCTCAAGGTTATGAAAAGAAAAGTTGGTTGGTATGGATTCTTCTTGAGTGGATGATCATTGGTGAACTTCAAATATGGTAAATTTAACAGAAACTATTAAGGTGTCAAATGACCATTTGTTCCTGATTTCAATAAATCTTGTGCTTCAATTTTCAATTTATGGAATAGAAATAGGAAGTGATCCTGTAATAGTTCTTCATTATATATTAAATGTTTGTGAAGATTACACTATCTCCAAGCCAACTATGAACATTTATATGTTTTTTTAACATTGAGTATTTTCTTTCCATTTATTTCTTATAAACATTACTGTTGATTTTAACATTTAAGTTAAATAATTTTTCATTATAATAAAAAAGTATTTTTAAAAAATAATAAAAAAAGAAATAACAAAAATTGTGAAGTGACGCCAAACTTATATAACTTTTATATATTAATAATTACCAAAAAAATAGATTATTTAACTTTTTTAAAATATATTAATAAATAATTGCCAAAAAATAAGTCTTTTGGATCTTTGACATTCCCAGTTAGGCATGTGACAAGATAAGTAAAGATGGATAAAGTGTATGAATTAAATTGAGATATTGTAAAATTAAATCAAACTTTTAAAGTGATTTGACGGAACTAAATTGAATTACATATTAAATAAATTGAATTGATACATAACATACTTTGAGTCAACTAAACTAAATTTAATCAATCTAAACTGCTCCAGTTATACGAATTGTTTAAACCCTATAAAACTTAAAATATTCTATTTTAAAGTTTTCTAATATAATAAGTTATAATTCAATTTATTTTAAGTAATTTAATTCTTAAAAAAATTAATAGAACAAATTAGTGCACCTTTTATTTTAAGCAATCCAGTTTATTTTATGCAATTCATTTCACTTCAGAAAATATTTTAAACAATCTTAACAATAGGTCTAATCACTTCATACTAAAAAAGTGTATTATAATTCAAACTCTTACAAAGTTTTGTAAGTGAAAGTTTAGGGATGAAGTGAGAACTAAGCCTTATCTGGAAATTTCCTCTCTATTTTTAAATTTCAATCACATTCCCTTCATCTTAACTCTGAAAATTAATAGTATTTTTAAAATGTGTTAAGAATAGCATAAATATATCACTGATTCAAACAATTTTAACTAAGTAATCTCATTATCCGGTAAATACATTATTTTTATCTATGATAAATACAAACATTTTTCAATAAATATTTGAAATAGAATAAAAATTGATATTTTATTAAAAGATGGTAACATTAATCAATTTAATATTGTTTTGGTAAGATTTGTGTTTAATATATGGAAATGGAGGAAATAATTTATTGTATTTAATATAAATTTTGATCAAAATATCAATAATGATATGAAATGAATCATGTTGAAAAAATATATTAACATTGTGTAAGTTTAGGGTCTTACATGATATTGGTCATTACATGATAATGTGAACCAATATTATGATTAAAAAAAAGTTATGGCAAGACATGCTTTGTATAAGAAATTATGATGTTATAACTAAAACCATAGTTAGCACTCATGTTTTACTTTCTAAAAATGCACTTTGTACTTTAAATAATATATGAGAAATTGTTTAGGTTTGGACTAGGTCCCAAATGATTTGGACCCTAACCACCATAAATAGCAATATTGCCACTTTTTAAAAAACAAACAATGGTATTGGAAGTAGTTGTCAACTTTATTAAAAGCCAATGTGTAAGGTTCAATTTCTCTGATTCCCGTAGAAATAGGGCATACACATCAATCTAATTTGTTAGAAAACGAAATTGCATCTTGCTAGAAGGACCAAGGAAGAAAGCTGAAAAAACCTCACATTCATGAGTCTTGGTCAATAAGGGTTTGACCCGAGAAAGAGGGCAATGCAAATGAACCTGTGAAAAAAATTACTTTAGCAAGATTAAAGTGAACGGTTGAACATTTTTCAATAATAAATGGAGTTGCAAAAATTAAGTAATCTTTTAATCATTGATATAATTTATTTATCCTCGAAGGTAAGGACTAATATTATCCTATACCCTAACTTTAGCCATGTGAATATTTATTTTCAATATAATTTATTTCCTTAAGCTAAATAATATTTTGTCAGACAAAAATAACCTTTTAAGTAGTGTTAAAAATAGTAGTTAAAAATGTAATACCAGGAAAGCTATATTATTATTTGTTTTCATTTTTTTTTAATTTTTGAAAAAGAGAAATTGGTTGGTAAATTAGACTGAAGAAAATTTTGTCTTTCAAAGTCTGTGGAGGCGAGGTAGTTCAAGAACAATATATCATCTTAATCTCCTAACAGTCCATGCATTCATTTGAAAACATTGTAATCCATTTCTATAAATAATGTTCTCATATTAACAAAATTTTATGTATATGGTTGAATATCATTTCCAACCCTTGTAACAAAAGACTCAAGAAGATTGGAAAAGTTTTAAACTATAAAGTTTTTAGAGAGAAACTCACTTTATTCCTCTTTTAAGGTTTCTTGAAAAATAACTTAGAAGAATATTACTCTCATGTATGGTCTTAAAGAACAAAAGAAAGCCTAATAACAATTCAAATCTCATTCAATCAAAGGTGAGTGTTACATGGTGTTAGAGGTCTTATTATAGATGGTATAGCTCTCCTTGCAAGTTTGGTCATTTCAATGTGGGACTAGGAAGAAGCAAAAGATGAATGTCTAAGCCAAGGAAAGTAGTGTCCCAAATTGCACTAAAAATGGACTTTGTTAGCTGATTTGGGACTTCATGCTCCAACCTTCTTCTTCCACGTCTTCTTCATGCCTTGGTTGAAATTCTAACGTGTTCTTCATTAACTTTTCAATCCCAAATCAAGGCCCAATTAAGGCTCAAAGGAAGTTGCCTTATGTCTCTACAAAATCCTACAAAATATAAAGAAGAATATATACTTATACAATTTGTATAAGACTAAGAAAAAAAAAGAGAGAAGGAAATCATAGTATTATACTCTTCAAACTATTGAGACTTCATATTCTTGTATGCTCTTAGCCATGAGTTTTGTGGCTAGATGATTTTCATCATATCGTTTAGGTAACTAGTCTCGGGTTCTTGAAGGGTCGAACTAATGATGTATACATGTATTTTTTCTTTGTTTCTTTCTTGTAGTAGGATGACCCTCATTTGAGATTGCCAAGTAGTCAAGGATGGGTTCTCCTTATACTGATTTCTACCTTACTGAACCTTTCCATGAGTTCCCATAAATATTTCATCTTTCTTGATGAATGTTTAATAATGCAATTGAAGTTAGATTATGAGGTTTACTTGTGGGAAACTATGCATCAAGCTTAGTTATTAACATGTGAAAGTAGCTTATGGAATATGTTAGTAGTTGCGTGAACCAAACCAAAGTGGCACCTTTAAGCAAGATGAAGAAGACTCGAAATAAGATGGTGTCACAAGTTGTGTAGAGATTGAGTTGGGTAACATAGACATCCTAATTGACGTCGTTTCAACTAAATAAAAGTGTTCAAGTAGAAGATCGTCTAATAGATCGCCTATTACAAAAGAGATTAACAAAAAATAAGTATAGTTAATCTCAGTTAACCCCAAATTGTCTTTCAACGAATTCAATTGTAATCTCAATAAGACATATTTTTTATATCGTCTGCAACAAGTGTTAGTTAATAAGAATAGTTAATTAAAAGGGGGTTGTATTTGTTTGAACAAAAAATTAAAAAAGAGTAAGAAGATAAAAAGTAAGTTGAGTCTCGAGCTCATTCAACAGTGAATTCTTAATCAGTTGACATATATATTATTCATTCAATCTTCAAACTGGATCAAATGGATCAAACATGTGTTAATCAATTCAATAAAATCTAATCGATGAAACATGCATCCACTAATTGATTCAATATCTTACTTGTCTTCATGCGTCTGCTCGTAAGATTTTTAGTCATTTACATCTTGAATTGAGCAAACAAGAGATTTTTCAGAATAATACAAACTAAATAAGAATTCCAAATAAAGAAAATAATTGAATCATCAACATGCATTTAAAAACTATTATCAAAATAGAAATTAGAACTCAAAAAGACTAGACTATCTAGCATAGCTTGTTACATATATTGAAGAATAAAACTTTAATTGCATAAAATCTTAGAAGTTATTGTGAAATCACAAAAGAATCAACCCAAAAAAATTTAGTCTTCCATGTTAAGACAAAACAAAAGAATTACAAAGAAGAAAACTACAATGCTCTATTTTATGAATGTGTTCTAATGTGGTGCTTCTCTTTCCTCCTTGAAGCTTATATGTATTTATAAGTTTATTTTCTCCATGGATTTCGGCATTATATTTTATCTCATATATTGTTTACAATTCTCCTTCATATAATTTGTTTCCATATCTCAAAAATATCTTATTTAAAATTTTATTGTAGATTTTCGTTTCCACTTATCTTTTAGATACTTAGTTTCTAATCTTGTTCCAAATACGTGAATTGGATTTCTAGTAATCGAGTCTACGACAATAGAATTTGTTATGAGTGATTTGCAAAAAAAATTTGAAGAATATATGCTTGAAATCGGGTAAGATTCATAGACGAATATCTTTTTTATAGAATATATGAAGACTATATATGTAGAAGATTTAATCGAGTTGGGCTTTGTTTCTTCATAAAATAATAGAATAATAGAATCTATTATAGAGTAGTGCATACAGTTGTAAACGGTCTAGAAATACCGTTTAATGAGATTTTCTACTCCTTTTTCGTTTGAACTTTCCAACTTTCAAAATACTTCATTTCTCCATTGGAGATGGTATGAGTAAGGCTCAAAATCTCTACAAATAATTAAGAATAAGAAAGTGAGAAAATATACTTAAAATACAAGTTTAATCAATAATCTCAATTTAGGTCCAATTAAGGTAAATTCTAATTAAAATGGTGGATTTTTTTAAGTTATAGTCTAAGAACTTTAAAGTTAAAACTTCTAAGTATAAGTGATAATATACTTGTTATGCTTGTTGGGATCAATGGATTTGTCATATTGGTTAATTTAATACTTTTCTAGCTTAGTGGAAGGGAAGTCTCCATAATCCTTTCTACAAAAAGGTGTTGCCTAGACCCTTATATTGTCAATTATGTATGCAGAGAGGTGTGGTAAAAGGACTCATTCCTTTTAATTTTATTGGCTTCCACCTTGTGCATGTGTTAATTGAGAGGGTTAAGTAGGTTGTAAGCAATTAGGTCTTTCGAGCTCCCCTTCCCAACAATTACTTTGTCTTTCCTCCAACTTTCTCCTTATATGGACTTTTTCAAACTTCAATGCTTCCATCTCCTTCGCACTTCTCTTTCTCAATTCAAATATTTTTTTTCTAAGTTCAACTAACACTGTTACCTTTTTCCCATGATTTTCTTACATATCGAGTGATCTCACTCATTGTTTATACCATGTGGTTTGGGAAAGTTCAAATTTATCACATAATAGGCGTCAAATGTTCTTAAAAGGATCGGAATAATCTCATAAGATCAATATCCTCTTTGAAAACGTTTTAGGCTGAGTTCAAGAGGGGGGCTGAATTGAACTTTGAAAGATTTTTCCCAATTTAGACCTTTGAAAATAGTTTTCACAATTTGAAAAACTTTGTTGAATCTTGGTGCTGGAGATATAAGGTGCAGTAAAGAAATAAATTGATTCAAGGCACGAATGAATCAATTTGTTATACAGACAGATAGAAGTTTTTCAAACACACAGCAGATTCACAATCACACAGATTTACAATTTCACAGCAGCACTTTAAGCATATCAAATTCACACAGTTTCAATAGCAATATTACACTCAAAACAGAATCACACAAAATTCCAAATTTGAATGAGAGCAGGGAGGAACAAAATTACAAAATATAAATTTGAAACACCTAACACAGCATTACACTGATTTCAGTCAATATTAACAAATCTGATAAGGTTTCCTAACACCTGCAATTAATACAAATTTGAAAATTATTCAGAATGCAGATTTCAATTAATCAGTTATACCAAGAACACAAAACAAGAATACAAATTCTGCAGTATTACACCAATTCAGCCAAAGTTCCAATTCTTTATCAAATCACAGATTCAGAATCTTGTATGTATTACAGATTTAGAAAAGAACCAATCTGATAAGCAAAATTTCTTTGACAGCTACCATAGATTTATCAAAAACTAATACGGAATTCAAGTTACAATGCACATATCAATATTCAGCAGAGGACTTAAACCAGTTTTATCAAGATTACCAAAAATTAACTCAATCTTTCAATTTAATTCAATATGCAGTGCAAGAACAAATCAAGATTATGAGAGAAGGGTTCAAGAAGAAGAGACACAATCAATTTTATACTGATTCACCACAAAGGGCTACGTCCAGTCTTCTCTACACCACTTGCAAAGAAAGTTTCACTAACTCAATTAATTGTTCACATACAATTAATCAACCAATTCCTACTCCCCGTAAAAATCAAGAACCCTGCTAAATTGATCAACTGCTCCCCGCAGCTCCCAATCAATTTCAGCAGAAACACCAAGCTAACTCAATTCCTACTCCTCGTAGAAATGAAGAACCCTGCTAAATTGATCAACTGCTCCCCGCAGCTCTCAATCAATTTCAGCAGAAACACCAAGCTAACTCCTATAGCCCAATACAAATGTTTAATGATTTTCACATAATTACAATGAATACAACACAAATCTTGATTCAAACAGGATCAAGAAAGGTTGAGAAAACTCCTTGATTGGCGCAGAAAGAAAGGCCTGTACACAGTCTTGAAGAAACCCAGTAGCACACCTTAGTCAGAATTGATTCTTCAAGTAAAAACCCTCTTTCAAAAATGATTATTATGAAAACAGCAAATCTCTCACAGTAGTTCTCACAAATGAATTTCAGAAGATTATGTTTTTCAAAAATGTATCTCTCTTCTTTCTTTTCTCTGTTCTCTTTCTTTTTCTTATTTTTCGCACTTGAAAAGCCCACTGTATTATAGAAGAAGAGCTCAAACCAGATTTTTAGAAAACAATTAATTCAGTTAAGCTCAGGCACGAATAAATTGATTCGGCTTAACCTGAAATCAGTTTGTAATAGTTCAGTACTTTATTTTCCAAAACTGTTAATTCAGTTATGCTCAGACACAAATAAATTGATTCGGCTTAACCTGAAATTAGTTTATAATAGTTCAGTACTTTATTTTCCAAAACTGTTTTTAACCAATGTTAAACATTTTTATGGTTTGATTTAAAATCATTTAGACCATGTGCTAATGAATTTCTCCTTAGATGTGCATAGGTTCTCTTTCACAGCCAATCATACTCACTCACACTAAGACAAGACCTAGAAGATACTTCCACTTGCTTGCTTTGGCTTGCTGGACATGTCTTGCATAGCTTCATCAAATCCTTAAGTATCATGAGAATACTAACACTCTTATTCTTTTATATTTTGAGATGATGTCCTTCTATTTGTTTCTTATATGTTTTACTAAAATTATTGTCTGGAGTATGAATGTGTATGCAAAGATAATATAAAAGTTATTTGAGATCTTGGTATAATAATAAATGTGTAATTAATGAACAATGCCTATTTTAAATTTTTTATATTTATAACTTCTTAGGGAGTATTTACCAAAGTAATATAGGTTAAGTACCTCAATGGCTTAACATGTCATCAGTGTTTTAAGTATTATGTCATCCACTAAATATAATCATATTAACAAGCTAAGATTTTAATCCTTATTAGTTTAATATAATAATATATTGTATTATAGAGTGAAACTCTTACCTGAAAAACTAGGTAATCATGATAATTCAAGTGAGTTTGAGTCTCAAATTAGTATAAAAAATTAAGCAACATATTAGGTTGAAGACTTACAAACTCATTTCTTAAGGTTTTATTGAAGGCAACATTATAGTCCCCTTATATCGGTGATCCTCCCTCAAAAGACCTAAAAATAATATCAGAATCAATGGTTCATCTTGTAACAAACGTATGTGTCGTGTTAGGATGAATGATACAAGTAAAGGTAATCAGTGAAGTACTACCAATTGGAAATATTTTTACTAAATAGAGAATGTATGAATGTGGAAGAGACTCATACTTTAAAAGAGATTGTTAGGAATCAAAATATGATTTTAAATCTCACATTGAATATAAATAAAAAAATTGAGTATTATATAAAAGAAAATATCACACAATCATCCTAAAATTTTAAATTGGAATTGATATTATAATTTCTTATATTAATTTACTTATAACATGTTGGTATCGAATTTCTGTACTAAATCTTTCGTATAATCAACAAATTAAAATATTAATGTGAATAATAGCAAAGTTAGAAAAACATTAATATTTTAAAAATATAATAACAAAAGAAATGACCATGATACATAAATTTGTTGAAACGAATTTTATTGATGAAAAATATTCTTAGTTCGTATCTTCCTATGTACATCACATAATGAAAAATCAAATTTGTGGTGATTAAAAAGTATTGAGTCTTTGGGAGATGTGATAAAACAAAGAACATAGTTTTATTTGCATAAATGTTTATTTAATGGATAAAGTTTCAGCCAAAGAGTCAATATTTACGTAATCACTTGTAAGATTCAAAACTTTAAAAATATTTTTGAGGGATTCACATGCATTCTAATTCAAAGGTTGTCTACTGTTAGTTCATCCAAAATACATGTATTCGTCTAAGTTGTATTTTTTTATGCAACAAATAACTTATTCTAGCGTTTTTTTTTTTTTACATTTTTTTTAAATTTATATTAAAATTTCAATATATTTAAATAATATCTACAAAATAAATTTATTTGTCATCCTAAAAACTAGATGCAAGTATAATTTATTCAAAGTTTTATATTAAAATTCTAATAAACTTTTTTCTAAAATATTAATTCAATCATTTTCATCCAACAGTTATTAAATGACATAAATTTTAACCAATATTTGGGTGATTTGAGTAGTAAACATTCAATTCTTTTATCTTAAATTAGAATATTACAAAAGGAAAAAGTAGAGTTAGAAAGAGATATTTTAATAAAAGTGTTCTTTGATAAATAGTCGTTTTAGGGAAAAGCAATAAATATTCCTTACATTATCATGGTTGATTTTATCAAGTATATTAAATCTCACAATTATAAAGATACTTTAATTATTAACATTTTGTATTGATTTAGTGATTTTCTTTTTAATCACTTATAAACGTTGTTTTAAATTAACTTCAATCAAGATTATATTCTTTTTTGAACAATCCAATTTGTCACATTTAAGCTTGTTCGTATTTACCAAAAACACCTAAATGCGAAAGGAAAATAAAATAAAAGAATCAAATGAAACTTCATGAAGTGATTGGCAATAATATTCTTATACTTTTAATAACATATGTTTTTGTTGTAACTACAAATACTTTATTTTTGTTTATACTCTGCCTTTTCTTCCAAACTTTCCATTTCCTTTTCGTTTTCTCCAATATTCTAAATTACAAACAAAATAAAATCTAGAATTTATCTTCCTTCTATTCTATCTTTCTCCTCTATAAAAAGATAAAATAAAATAAAATAAAATAAAATAAAATAAAAAATAGATGGGTGAAAATGAAAGTTTATGGTCCTTGTTCTTCAACTTCAGTGGCCCTTTCACACGTTATCTTAATTAAAAGGTTAAAAATAAAAGTCAAAAGTCAAACTTAGATTTGTATCATCCATGGTCAAAAGTCAAAAAAAGGTAAAATTAATTAATTTAAAGAGTACAACGAATATATATTTTTGGTCAAATATGGCCCACTTTCTTGCCCAAGCATTGATGACTGTTGAACGAGTTAACAATACTATACTAGTGATTAAAAAACATTTTATTGAGACTTACACATAAGTTTTTTTTTTTTGTCTTTATGAATATTTATTTATGTATTTATTTATTTATTTGCAGATTCTTGAAAAAAACATCCACTTATTTGACTTGTTGTTTATAGAAATGTGTCATGTATAAATTTTATTCTTCACGAGAAAAAAACTCATGTTCCTTTAGCTTTTATTTATTGACATAACTTATAATTTAAAAAAAAACTATAAAAAGATATTGATCTAGTTAATATTGAGTTTGGTTCTCTTAAACACAGTCTTCCTTTCAAATATTAAATGTTTGATTAGATACTTCTCACTAATAATATATTATAAAAAGTTCAAGGTCGTTAATATTGTAGTAGAAATTATTGGTCAACCACGTGGTTTTCTGGTGTGTGTCATGTACTTATAATAATGGAAATTAACTCTTTCAATTGGAGGGTACCTTTGAAAAATCAACACAGACGCGTAGGACACACCATCATAAAAATTTTAGAAACTTTCTTCTAATTATAAAAGATAAAGGTACAATTTAATGAAAGAATGATATAAATTTGTGGATTTTAAAAATTTAAAGATCTTAAATAATTGAAGGTTTTAATTTGCTTGTAAAATTACTATGAGGGTCTGCAGAAGATATTGCTGGCCAATCTGCGACAATCCAAATTTAAATTTCTTGAACAAAAACAGCCCACTGATTTGTTCAACCGGTTTTGATCCGTGAACGTGAGTTGTTTTTCTGTTTATTCATGTGCCAAGTACGAAACATGAGACACGGTTTGGTATTCTTATGTTTTAATGTTTGAGTGGCCTTTCTAATCCAATATCTAGATCTACTTAATGAAGCAATGATGTAAGAAAGTAATAGATGACTTCAACCATTTTATGTGTTATGGTTGTTAACTATACATATATACATTGTATTACAACTTTTTTGTGTTTTTCTTATTGTGTGTGAGTTATGTTTTTAAACGGATAATTAATATTTTGAGAAAAATTCTGCAACTTTCGTTCTTGACATTTTGATCTGATATATTTAGGTGAGTAATTTATTAGTGTTAAGATAATTTAAATGTATGATTAAAATTTATTAAGCTAATGCTCATCAAAATATGTGAAGATTTTGAGGTATAATGGTGATTAATTAAGTATTTATTATCTTAAAATTTTATTTGCGTACATTTTTCTTTATTTGTGAAGATTTTTTTAATTTTTTACTTAAAAGAGGAGATAACTTATTTCAACAAGAAAAAGACATTTCAATATTCAGTCTTGAAGTAATATGATATATAAATGACCCTTGCAAGAACTTGGCACCCACTCTTGGGTCTAATTAAAAATTTTCCAAAGCCAAATTGTGTTTACTAGAAGCAATATGATATATAAATGACCACAACCCACAAAATTGCAAGAGTTGAAATAAAATGTTATCTTTAAAAGGAAGGGTTGGAATATGACTGGAAAATATTTTGAAAAAAAAATTAAAAATAAGATTACAAGACACTCTTATTAATAATAACATTAAAAAGGTTAATAATAATAATAATAATAATAATAATAATAATAATAATAATAATAATAATAATATAAAGCAAAGCAAGAGAATTATACGAGATACGTCTTTGGGGATTTGATCATGGTTAACCTTGTATTGCATTAGGAAGAAACTTAATTTACTTTAAAATCCATACAGGAGTAAATGTTTATCAACAATGACATCTTTTTGTAGGATGTTGTGTATTGACTACTTTCTAAGATACTAGCGTTTAGAGTCTAATAGCTTAGATCGTCTGATATAGCATGTTGTTTATCAATAACATTTATTGGATTAGACTATGTAGTGGTGTTTTTCCTTATCAGTTGGTCTATCAACAATCTTATGTTTGTGTAACTATTTTTGTTCAATTAGTAAGAAATTGTTAAGTGCTCCTAACTAACTCATAACAATCTCATATCGCTTTGTATAAAAGTTATGTTAGCACCAGTGGGTTACTGTGATGATTTGATGAAGCCAAGCAAGTGAAGATGTTCAAGACCTTATGATCATATGAGGAATGCATGAAGACTTCATGAAGATTGAAGACTTGGTCTAGAACTTAGGAGTGTGTGTTGTGGGGTAAGCTTGAGGTCTAATCAGTGATGCATGCAATCTCAATCAATGATAAGCTCCACATATATTTTTTGAATTAACAAAAGTTTTGAAAAAATCATTAAAATCAAAACTTGCGTTTTAAGCAACTGTTTTAACTAACTGGAGAAAAACAGTCGACTATTTGAAAAATCAATCGACTGAATTTTTAAAATGACAGTTGTCTATAAAAGCTGGCGCGAAAACTTTGAAAGTAACGAAAATCATTTTACACATTTTTCTGAGCACGAAAATTTGAGATTTCAAAGAGAGCGAATGCGCTCGTGAGTCTTGTGATCAAATATCAATAGAAGTTTTTCTTCAAGAACTGTTTTCTTGAACTGCTGTGGAGCTATCATTTGACTGAGACAGTTCTTCGCTGATTTGATCATCAAGACTAAGCCTTCTATACCCTTTCTTATTACTTTTGTCATTCTTTGTATAGAAGTGCTTGTATTACAGTAACTGTGTTCATCCTTCACCTGTATTGAAATTTTTACTGCGTTCTTGAATTGCCTGGGTTAGTAATTCTGTTCTGTACAGTGGGCTCTATACAGGGTGCGACTTACTGTAGGTTTCAGCAAGGGTCTTCGTGAAACACACAGTGGGTTTCTGTGTGGTTTCCTGTTCTGCTGTGGGATCAGCAGTGGTCTACTGCGAGTTGCAATGAGACGTTTCTGAGTTATACAGTGGTATCTGTATAACATTACTTGTTGTGGGTTTCAGCAAGGGAGTTCTTGAAGCACACAGTAGATTTTGTGGTGTTTCTTGTTCTGCTGTAGGTTCAGCAGGGGTTGGCTGCAGAATGCAGTGTCGTCTTGCTGTAGGCAAGTGTTGTAAACTGGATCAGGTTGATCAATTTAGTGAAATCCTTACTGTGTGTGAGGGACTGGACGTAGCCCGGTTATTGGGTGAACCAGTATAAAAATTCACTGTGTCCTGATTTTCTCTTGCTCTCTCTCTTTCGTGTTCTTGCTGATTTTCTTGAATTTTTCAGAATTAAGTGAATCTTGCTAATTGAATAACTTCATCATTTTCTGAAAGCATTTTTAGAAACAACATAAAATCTTTTATTCCATTTTAACACAGTTTAATCCAAACTGCTTTGAATTTGTTAATAACCAGTATATCAGTTTCCTGTAAATCTGCAGTTTTGCAATTTACTGGGTTTACTGTTTATTAGTTGGTCTTTCCAGAAAACCTCTAATCTGTTTCTGTGTAATAAACTAAATCGCTTCCGTACTTATATTTAAATTTGATAAAATTGTTTTGATTTGCTGCATTGTACTGTGACTAGATTGGATTCTGTTTACTATTTCATTCTACTGCTTTTTACAATAAAGTCAATAAAGATCCAGTTTATTAAACGAATTTGAATTTATTAAAAGGTCAACTAGTTTTTATTGAAAAAGATTTTGAAATCCAATTCACCCCCCCCCCCTCTTGTATTTAACCCAAAATAGTTTCTTTCAAGTTACTATATTGTTAATAACATCGAAGAGGAGCATTAGCATGACATAAAAATATAAGAGGCAAATTCATTCTTTCTATCTTAATTTTTGTGTTCTTTATATCTCCTAATGGTGTGTTTTGAAACCAGTGTCGCACTAACTCTTTCATTGCTCTTAGGCTTATTCTGGCAGGTTGTACATAGCAAATTGGTATCATAGCCAATTCTTTTATCTTTTCCATTATTAGAGATCTAGATTATTGTAAGATAGAATGTGAATCATTTCAAAGATTGAGAAGTTCAATGAGAAGAATACTTTCAACCTTTGGAGGATCAATATGAGAGCCTTACTCAAGGACCAAGGAGTATGGCACCATTTTTTGGTAATACGTTGCACATAGAATAACATGTGTTAGAGCACTTAGAGGAAAAGACTTTTTTGATAATCCTTTTGTCGTTGCCAAACGAGATACTATATGAGGTTGTGAGGGAGAAGACTTCCATGGTGTTGTGGTTGAAGTTGGAGAATGACTTCATGACAAATTTGAAGACAAAGGTTGTTTTGACTTCAAATAATCGATTATACGTGAATAACAATTAATTGCACAAACAAGAACAAAATCAAGAAGTGTTCATGAAGGAAGAAAGAAAAAAAAAATCAAGAACACAAGATTTTATCCTGGTTCACCCTTCCTCAAGGGCTACGTCTAGTCGTTTGCCAACCAGCAAAGATTTCCACTAAAAAGATCACCAAGATCAATTTTACACAGATTACAACACTTGCAACCCGAAGCAATCACTGCTCCCAGTAGCAAACAACCTACTGAACCATACAGTAGGTGTTCAACCAATGCAGAACCTATTGCATTACACCAGTTACACTTACAAACCCAATGTAATATGTAACAATACACTCACAATACATAGATGATTAAGAATATAACAATTCCAATAGTGATTCTACTCAACAAATTACAAAATTGAATAAGAACAGAGTAGAAACACTTAGCCCTGGATTAAGATCATAGTTTCACAATTCACATCCAAAGCAATGCTCCAAGATTAGTGTTCTTGATGAAAAATTGATTGCAAAAATGATCTCAAGATGTTCACACGTTTTCTCTCTTGAAAAATCTCAAGTGTTCGCACTAAAATGACTTAGATACTTGAAAGCACATGCTATCACTTTATATAGACAAACTATTTTTTAAATCTATTAAAAACTCAATCGATTGTATTAATCATTCAATCAATTGAATTTTCTGTGACTTAAAGAAAATTCATCAAGTTCAGATTCTGAAAACAATTTACTGAATTCTTTTCTAAAATAGTTTTCCAAAATTTGTTTTAACCTAATTTAAAACCTTTTATTCATTTGATTAAGCAAGATTAACTTTGGAGCTTACTTTGAATTATGAAACATGCAACATATGATTTTAAACAAAAGAACAAGACTCTCACACACACAACACCTAAGTCTAGGACCAAAAACTCCATCAAGCTTCATAAGTCTTCTTGCAATAAACATTGTTCCCCTTGATCCTTTAGACTCCAGCTTCTTGTTGGTTTCATCAAATTTTCTAGCAACTCTTGGTACTAACAATATTATTTCTCAAGACACTCTTGACTTAACTAAGTATTCTTTGAACAACAATAACTCCTAGTTAAGACACAAAAGTTGTATAAGTGGTGATAAAGAGATCACAGTTTGCTCACTAAAGAGTATTATTGTTTGTTGATATATATAATACTTGTACACTATCTTTTATTTATATAATAGAACACGAACAATGTTCTTTTACGAAGCTTTAATAGACACAAAAATTTCAATGGAGTTTCAACACAATACACTGAAGTCTTTATGTTTCTTCTTCTTCTTCTTGACTTACTTTATGTAGGCTCTGGAAAAGGTAGCCATTCTAGATTTATTTCTGCATATTGAGGAACTTTAGTTTTTCTAGATGTACTTCCTTTGCTTAATGAGCCTACATGTGATGGACGCATTAAATGCACTCATTCCAGCAATAAATGTTATTTTCTTCTTTTCATGACATCGCAATAGTTGGATGTACTTATCCCTTTTAGGCAATGTGTCTTTCCTTTAATTTATGTAAAGTGCAGTGTCATACAAAGTAGATAGTCCTTCCAAATTTGACAATTTATGACTTAGGGATTTGATGAAGAAAAAACATTTTTAGCTTTTTATCCAATATATCTTCTTATGTGGCTTGTCCTTTGCCAATGAATCTCTTTGACAAATAGAAGTAGTAAACATTCCCTGCATCATAGAATAAATCTTTATATATATTTTTGTAGTATAATGCTATGTTCTTATTGTTAGTACATTATCAAAAGTAAAATAAGAATGCACAATGTTATTTTGTCTGTCAGGTGAAACACTTGCATCTTTGCATGATCTTTTATTGAACTTAACTAAGGTTTTATAGAAGAAGCATGACCATGTTCGTACTTAATTGTTTTTAGCACTTAATCAAAATCATAGGGTGTTGATGTTTGCTCTAAGATTCCTCATGAGGCTTTTAAGTTCCTTGCAAAGTTTAACTAATTGTGTTACTTCATTGATGTAGTATTCTTGTTAAGGCATTAACAAGATTTCATATGGTTAGACAATTCTAAATTTGAGAATCTTGATTAAGACACCCATAGTTTTAATAATAATAAATAAATACTATGTTTTCGTATATCTAATGATTTACCTAGTTTGAAACAAATATAAAAGTCTTTAAGATTAATGGCACTAAACAAGGTTTGATTGAAGCATTGGGCGAAGCATAACAAGGTGTAAGATTTTACACAAATACTAAAAAAATTCTAAATGAAGGAAAAAACAAAGTATAACAAAACCATAAGATGTTGAACAAAAGACTAGACAAATTTTGATTGAAAACTTAAACAAAGTGTTTAGCAAGCTCCATACGCATGTAGAGACTAGATGAAGCCTACAAGACAACACGTGTTTGAAAAGTAGATGCATTCTACATGAGGGTATAAAAAATCAAGAGTTACTAAAGAGAGTAAACAAAGTATAACCTTGCAAAGACAAGACAAAAAAAAGAAAAGAATAGATGAAGTCTTACACGTGAACATCATCAAGATGTGTTGGTTAAATACAAATATCATCTAAACCACACGAACATGAACACATCCCATACTTAACTCTAACATTAGAAACCAACCATCTAATTATATGATCTCAATTTGTTGTTGTCATTACTTATAGAGGTTTTAGAGAAAAAGTTGTCCTTCACATAGAACTTTGAACTTTGAGTGTGACAACCAAAGTGTTTTGCATAACGTGATAATATACGAGACAAATTCATTTTTTCTATGTTGTACTCATTCTTTCATTGTTTTGGGGTTCATTTTGGCAAGTTTTTCAAAAGTGCTATGTGAGGTGTTAGACTTGAAAAGGCTCAAGTCCCAAGTGAAATGTTTTGATTATGATGACATTTGGAGATGAAGATACTAAAGATGTGTTTAGTTTGTTTAGCTTTCTTTGAATAATTGTTTGGGTCTTTAACACAAGGTGTTCAAAAGAGAAGTACACAACAACTTTAAAAATGAATCAAAGATTTTGTGAAGCTTATAATCAACTACATTCTTGTTTAATTGATTAAAATATTCTTGAAGAGGTTCAAAATAGGATAATCAAATATCTTTCTTTTAATAAATTAAAACAGAGAGTTGTGAAAACTTGTTTTAACCATTTAACGATTACCACTAGATTTAATCGATTAGAACATATTATGTTATAATTGTTTAAACAATAATTGATAAATACTTAAAATAATCAATTAAAAGCGTCAATCTCAATTTTTAATCAACGTTTTTAATTCACAATTCTCTTTAATTTACAAGGAGTGCTCTCAAAGATCTCATGAGAGATGTTTTAAAATGACTTCTTACTTAGAGGTAAAGTGCTTTGTATACCTAAGAATTCTTTAAGATTACTCCTCACTAAAGAAGCTCATGAAGGAGGTTTAATAGGGCACTTTGGAGCTTCTAAGACATTAGAGGTTTTAAAGGAATATTTTTATTGGCCACATATGAGGCAAACTGTATCAACGATTTGTGAAAAATGTGTTGTTTGTAAAAGGGTCAAGTCAAAAGTGTCACTCCATGGTTGTATACACCTCTTCCCAACCTAACAACCCTTGGCTTGATATATCCATGGATTTCATTATATCTTTGTGGTAGTAGATCACTTTCTATAAAATGTATCATTTCTTTCCCTACCACAAAGTAGATTATGCTTATATTATTGCTAATCTATTCTTTAAAGAAGTTGTGAGGCTTCATGAGATTCCTTGAAACATTGGTCCAGATAGGGATAACAAGTTCTTGAGTCACTTTGTGGGTAAACTTTGAACCAAGCTTGTGTTTTCGACATGTCACCCCTAAATCAATGACTAAATGGAAGTGGTAAATAGGACTCCTGCCCAACTTCTAAGATGTTTTATGTTGGATCGATCGCTTACAACTAGGCCGAAAACTATAATTGATAGTTAAGACACAACTCTTTCTATTTAAGAGCATATTAGTCCAAGTGTCATGATCTAATTGTGACTTGGCTCACCTGACATACGCCATAAGACAATTGATGCCACCTACAAGAATATCCTTATCAGCAATTGTCCCACTAGGAATCAAACTTTTTGATTATAACTCAGCCCATCTAGCCTACGCAACAAAACAATTATGCAACCAACAAAATCTCCCCCTAAACAACTGCCTTACCAGGAATCAAACTCGTGATCTTGGCTCTGATACCAATTGTTGGATCGAGTGCTTACCACTGGGCCAAAAGCTATTGCTGATAGTCAGGATGTAACTTTTTCTACTTAAGAATGTAGTAGCCCAAACACCACCATTCGATTGTCTTGGCCCACCTGGCCCATGTCACGAGACAATTGATGTCACTTGAAACATTTTATTTCTAAAAATTTAGGAAAGTGAAAAAATTTGCTTCCTCATGAGGATTTTTCCTACAATCGTGTGGTTAGTTCTACAACTTCTCATTCTCCATTTGAGGTAGTATATGGTTTCAACCCTACTACTCTTAATTTATTACCTATTCTTAACCTTGATTCTAAGTTATGTAATGATGGTTTAAACAGGGCTAATATGATTAAAGAGCTACATGCACAGATTAAGGAGCAAATTGAAAAGAAAAATAAGGCTTATGTTAGGCATGCCAATAAAGGAAGAAAATAAGGTGTCTTTGACCCTGGAGTTTGGGTTTGAATTCATTTGAGAAAGAACAAATTTCCAACTCAAAGAAAGTCTAAACTCCAACCTAAGTGTTATAAAGAATAAACAACAATTCCTACATACTTGATCTCCCTAATGATTATGGAACAAGCCATAGTTTCAATGTATGTTATTTATCTCCTTTTGATGTAGGTGTTTTTCATTTAAGAATGAATCCTTCTGAAGAAGTGGGAGATGATGAGATCATGGTTTAGAAGAACCAATATAAGAAGGAGTGATCACAAGAAACAAAGTTAAGTTAAAAGAAAGGGAGAAAAGAGTACAAGTCATCCAAGGGGCTTCAAGAGGAGGTCTTAAAAGGAGCAAGACTAAGGAGTTAGAGGAAGAATTTCATCAAGGCAAGAAGACTTTTAGTAAATGTAAAAATATAGAAGAATCAAAAGAGACTAAAATCTACAACTTGAATGGCCTTGTTTAGTCATTTCTTTCATATTTTGATGTTTGTTTTCTAGGATAAGTATAACCTAAGGTAGAATAAGAAAACCTAAATGAGAGCATGTTTAAGGAGAAGTCCTACATTCTCCTTAGAGGTTTGGAGTGCATGGCTCTTAGGGTATAAAAAAGCACCTTTACCTCATGTAAATCACACCTTTTAAGAATTGAATACATTTTAGGTTGAAAGTTTGAGTTCTTTTTATGAGAAGAGTGATCTTGGTTGAGTTTTCCCAATAGCCTTCTTTCTTCTTGCCTTTTCGGAGCATCCAAGGAGAGTTTCAAGAAACCCTTAAGGGTCATAGCCACCCTCTCCCTAAGGTGTGTACATAATTGATAAGGAAATGTTGTACCATTTCTTACTCCTTTTCCATTTCTATTTTCCATTAAGCAATCTTCATCCATTGTCATCTTTTTCCATTCCATTTCTTACATCTAATTGTGTATATTATTTAGTTTCTACCCTTCTATTCTTTTCATGTTTTCGAGCCATCAAGATACACCTCAAAACCCTAAAACCTATTTGGCCAAACGCAATGCTTAACCACCTACACCAAATCACCAAATAAACTCTGTAAGATTTCCATCAAACATCTATCCAAGACCATTTGACCTTCCCGTTTTCCAACACCAAAACACCTTTAAATTTCACATAACCTACACTACAAGAAAAAAGCTATTTAGACATCGATCTTAGCTATCAAATAAAATGGTTGCTAATTGTGATCCAAATAACCACCAAATTAGGTTTTAGTTGCTAAAAAACTACAAAATAAAATTATTGATTGAATTTAGTGACCAATTAAGTCAAGATAATTGGTATCTAACATTAGTTACCAAGTTTTTAGCCACTAATACTATTAGATTCTAAATTAGTTTCTAATTAAGTTTGTGACTAATTTTATTATTTTAGAACCCAATAAATTGGTTTTTAAAATCAATTTTTCTTGTAGTGCTAGCTATAAATGTTCCCAAACCTTTTTACAACATAACCCACAAAAGCTAGCCAAAAAGATCACATCTCTTTCCAAGACTCACTTCCAAGATTGCATATCTTCTTGTTTGTGTCTTGTTTCTATGGGCTTGAACTAGACCTTCCTTGGCATTGTGAGCTTTGAGAGGCCTTCATTCAATATGGTTTCTCTAAAAACTCAGAGTCTTTGAAAGAATATTGTCATTGTCAATATTTCATGTGCATGACATGATTTTATTTATAGGCGTCACAAAAAAAAAAAAAATCATTGTGATCCAATGCTTCTACTTTGTCCTTTATGTAAATTATTTCTGGTAGGGGTTTTATACTCCTTTTGTTGAGGAAAAGGACACTTAACTATGCAATTGTGTTTTCTGTACTTACCACACTAAAATAAGCATACATTAATCAGAAAGTAGGTTGTGTGTGCGTTAGGATATACTTTAAAAGGTGTGAGATAGTTCTTTTAAAAGGTATACAATCTTTTAGGCATCCAATGTTGCATTGTATTTGTCTGTTGATAACAAGGACATCTAACTCTTTACGAGTTTTTTGTCCTTCATAAATCATCTAAACTTTATTTGTTTTTCACTTCATAAGTTGTTTACTTTTTAGTTGTATAATGCTTCTACGCAAAGTTGTATGTTCATGCTTTATTCCTTTTCTTTATGCACAAATAACATACTTCATCTATTCTTGACTAAAGGGACTTAATCTGATTCACGTTTAGCAAACACTTTAGATAAACCAAAACTTTGATATTATTTGGTATCATAACCTTGTGATTTGTTGTTAATTATATAAATGCAGACTTGGGTGTAGTTATATATTCCTTAAAATCCTTTACATTATAAGTTGAGTATAACAAAAAAAGAGTCAATTAAAAGGTTACCAACCTCTGATAACACACATGCACACACACAGAGAAAAGATTTTTCAATAAAAAAAGACTAATGATTATAAAGTTCTCTTAACAATAATGTTAAAAAGCTTTTTAAGTGAGAAATATTTAGAATTTCCAACAAGACAATAAAGAAGAAAGTTTCTTATTTGTAAAACCTTTTATAATCATAAGTGATAGTTAATGAATACCGAAAAAAATCATAATGAAAACGAATACTTCTTCTTTATCTCAGTAAGAGATAAAAAGAATATACATGAATGACTTTGTGAACTTAAAGTCAAAAGTAAAAATATTAATAATTATTTATTAATTAGTAGAACCTTTTATAATTTATAAATAAAAATTAAATATAACATAATATTAAAAAAATATAAAAGCTTAATTTTTTTATTGCTTCCTTTATTACACTTGAATGAATCTTTCATTATCTTCTAAAACCTTTTCATAAAACATTTTAAAATATTTTTTTCAAAATATGAAATGATTATGATCACCATTTTCTTATAAAAGACCTTCAAAGTTTTTAAACTTTTGTTCAACCTATCTAAAATTAACGATAAAATGTTTCTTTCTTAAAAGAGATATTTTACCTCTATTTATAAAAATTAATAATATTTATTTTAAAACGATATATCTCTTACAAATTTTAAAATAAATTTATTTAATTTTTATAATTTTTTATTTTTATAAAAAATAAATTGTAATTAAAAGATGTACCTTTCTATAAAGTTCCTTCCTTTTAAGGAAAATTAGTGAGAAAATATTTGATATAGGAAAATTAACATAACGAAAAGATTTCCTTTTTCATCCGTGAAGAAGGTGACAGAAAGAGATGTTACTTCCATCTCAAATATTTACTTTCCACTTAAGTATGAGAGAAAATAATGGAAGGTATAAAGTAAAATAATATATTTTTTATTTTATTATGTATTAGTCTTTATAACTATACGATTACTTAATTTTACATTATTTGTTCATTATTTTAAAAATGACAACTTTTGTTTTTAAATTTTCATCTTACTTTTTCCTCCAACAAACAAATATACCTTCACTCTATTTCGCTTATCTTTATTTCCTTTTCTTTTTTCTAACTTTCTTTAACTTTTTTTTTTTTTTTTCACAATCACACATACCGTGTATGTGAATTGATGAACATGTTTATAATCTCCTTAAAAAAATAATTTTTAAGTATTTTACGATTAGAACCATTTTAGCACTTTTCTAAGCCTTTTATTTCTTTCAATTTATATTAAATTAATTTTTAGAAATAATTAATAATTAAAAAATAATATTTAACAATGATAAAATATTTAATATAAATTTAAAGTGTATTTTATATACTACAAAAACATTATTTATAATGAATTTTAATTATAATACAAAATATATTAAAAATCTTTATGTATAAATAATTTTAGTCCCTAAAATTTATATATAAATCTATACATCCCTGACACTAACAAATAAATTAACATACCTCATAAAGAAATATAAATTAAATTAAATGGGATAGAAAAAAGGGCTTTCAACTTGGTAAATTGTTATGGGCCGGGCTCAATGTCACCTGAGAGTGGATCCATGTCCAATTTGAGCCTCTCGTATAAAACCCTAAGGAGATCCAAGAAGAACCCTAGTTCCCTCTTTCACCGCAGTGTTAGGGTTTCCGAAGCCTCCGACCAGAAAGGTAGGTAATGTCTCGTGCTTTTCAAATTCATCTCACTGATCGCTTAACACAACTTCTTTTGCCGCCGTATTAGCTTATTATTGTGTGAAGTAACGATTTTGAATCGTGTTTGTTTTGGGACAGGAAAATGGCTCCCAAACCACCTAGTACGGGTTTGTTTGTTGGATTGAACAAGGGTCACGTTGTCACCAAGAAGGAGTTGCCCCCACGGCCCTCCGATCGCAAAGGGGTAAGATTAATTTAATTTGAGCTAATTTAAATATAGATGCTGTTTGGACTTTTTAGTTTATTGTCTGTAAATTTTGAATTTTGCGTGTTGTTGGAATCAAAGTATTAATCAATGTAGTGACTGTGCTTCTAGATGGAATGATGGATGGAAGAGGTTTTTAGGCAATGGGTGTTCTCGTTATGTTTACTTTGTAGAGTTTTCCAGAGCTGGGAAAGATTGTTGTGTGTAAAGAGTGCGAGTTACTTGACAGAGTTTTTGTTGTTTTCATATGGGGTTTATCAATGTTTGAAAACATGTTGAAGAGTGTAGCCTCAAATCCTGGAGAGAGATTTGTGTGTATTGGGTGAAATAGGTAAGTTCACTTTATATATACTTTAGAGATGTATAACGGATATAGCTTCAGCCCTGCAAGATTGGTATTGAAAATTTTGTTTCTTTCAGTTTTTACTACCTTAATTGCTATGTTTGTCAGTACGAGGCACCCAAATTTTGAAATCAAAACCCTAGGTCTTTGGTGTGATACCTTTTCCCTTCGTGTTAGACTTTCAGTTTTGATACATTGTAATCATGTTTGTAATCTTGAATTTTCATGGTTGTTAAATGAAATAAAAGAGAACAAAAGCTGAGTGGGTAAATCCTCTATTCACCACCAAATTGTTCTTAACATGCTTATTTTATGTGTTCCCAACAATGTATTACTTAACAGAAAACCAGCAAAAGAGTGCACTTTGTGAGGAACCTCATCAGGGAGGTTGCTGGTTTTGCACCTTATGAAAAGCGTATAACTGAGTTACTCAAGGTTGGAAAAGATAAGAGGGCACTCAAGGTTGCAAAGAGAAAGCTTGGAACCCACAAACGCGCTAAGAAGAAGAGAGAAGAGATGTCCAATGTTCTCAGGAAGATGAGGTAGTTCTATGTTCATTTGTCAACATTGTATATAATAGCCTATATGTTCTATTATTGTTATTGTCATTTTGTGGTAGTTTCTATGTTAATAATGTGATTTCTTTTGCTAGTTTCTATTACTTATAATCTTGTCATTTTTTATAGGGCTGGTGGAGCTGGAGACAAGAAGAAATAGGTCTTATTTACTCTTTCCAAGTTTCGCTAGATGCATTTATGTTTTTGGTGTACGAGCTGTCGTATTTTTGTTTAGGTTCAGTTGGTTTAGTTCGAGATTTTGCTTTAAGAAATACATTTTATTTAATCGAGATGGGATTTATTGAAAAGGGTTCAGTTGGCTTCTTTTCTGTTTTACTACAATTGCAAGCTATAATATCCTTTTATTTTCTAGTGAACTCTATCTCTGGTTTCCTGTAGCTATGATGCTGGTAAAGTCTAGTTGGTGGTATTAGGATACTCAAAATGTGACCAATGCTGGTGGGGTAGCCATCATGTTTATTGGTTTGTTATTATTTGATCATATTCTTGAGTATAGTTACAATCAGGTCTATTGAACGTAACATTCTCAATGCATTATAGTTACAATCAGGTCTGTAGAATGCAACTTTCACAGCATTAAGAGAAAAAGTGGAGAGTTATTACAGGTTTGGTTTGAAATAAATGATGCGAGTTAGAAGAGATTAGGAGTTATTTAATGTTGAAAAGTTTAAATTACTGAATGTAACTTAATGATGTTGTGATACTGTAGGAAGTATGCATTTTATTTTTCAATGTATGCATAAATTTAGTAGAAATGTTCTGCGACGATGATGAGAACTGAGTTTTAACTGAATAGGGAAGCCATGAAAAGTGAGGTAAGACATGGGTGATTATTAGAAATAATTGGAACTTAGAAATGTGAGGACCGGTTTTGATGGATTGGCAGGAGAAAACAATAAAACGAAGTTCTTTTGATGGATGGGGTTTCATAATGTGTACTAAAGTACCAAGGTACTAGTTACTAATCCTACCAAGTTTAATATTCACATGTAAAAAGGTTTCAAATTTTAAATAAAAGTTTGGAAATAAGTATTGTTTTAGAACATTTAATCATCCAGTCTTCCTAAAATTTTAATTCATATAAAAAAGTAACTTTTAATTAAAATATAAGCAGAACATAGATAAGGTACTATTTAGTTTTTTAACTAAATCAATATAATGAGGATTTTACACATCCAAACCTATGTCTTAATCAAAATGTGGTAAATATTTGAATTCTTTTAAATGTTTTATTAATTTTTAGTTTATAGACATTATTAAATTGTGTTTAAATAAGTTCCATTTTATCATATAAAAATGTCAATGAGCTATAAATTGAATTTTCAACAATTTATCTGATGAAATTAATACTGAATGTTATTTAATAACTATTATATAATAGATTTTATTTCAAATTATAATTAAAAATTGAATTTACTATAATTTAAGATTAGTTGTGATTTTAGTTACAAAAAATTCGGGGAATGCAAATTTAGTCATTCAAATATGAAATTATGACTTCAGCATTTCAAATTTGAAAAAAAAAAAATTAGTCCTTCACGTGTGTCCTTTTTTTTATATTGAAGTTTACTGTTTAAAAATAAAAAATAATTTTGAAAAATTCATTTTAAGATCTCAAGTTTTTAACAATTAAAATATTTGAGACATTAATATTCTTTTTCAAAAATTGAAGGATTGAAATTTTATTTTTCTAAATGACTAAGTATTTGTAAATTTTTTTTGATTAATATATTATTCCACATAATGAATTAATTAGTTTAAATAAACTGAAATTTTTATTATTTAGTGTAATATCCTAAAAACAACATTTTCTGAATTTAATGAAATATACGAAATTACGTGGTAGCATCTCATTTTGGTCTTTAGCCCATGTATTTTTATTACAATTCATATATATACAAAACAAACCATAGATGTTATAAATATATGAACATAAAACATCTATCTTATTAAATAAATTACAAGAACACAAAGCATGTATCATATACGGATGTATTCGTGCATTTATTCTTTAAGAATGATCTATTCACTTATCAAAATCATAAAATATAAAAGAAAAGAAAAATAAATTAATATTTAACTAAATATGAATAGAAAAGAGATATTTTGTGCTCTATATGTTGTAAAAAAATAAAATTAATAATATATTTTGTAAAAGAGAAAATTAATATTAGCCATTAATTAAAAAATAGTTGATGATTTCTCCTATGTGTGGGTAGTTACTTTTAATAATACTATAGTTTATTTTTTTTTATTTTTAATTTTAAAATATAATCAAGGGTCAAATAGAAATATAAAATGTGAACTAAAAGAAAAATCTTCATTATATATTGGTATAAATAATAAAAAAAATATATATCTCACTACTTTAAAAGAAGGTAGTATTAGATGTGAATTTTGAAGTTAATACTGTCAAGACATAAATGGTTTGGTTTTTGAAAAACACGGCATAAAAATGATAATCTTGAATTGAAAGATGAGCTAAAAGAGATTGGTAGAAGGATAGTTGAGAAGTGCAAGGAATTATCTCTAGCTTTTAAAACAATTGGATTCATGTTACGTACAGTCATCCGTTCCAGATTGGCAGAGCATATTAGAAAGCAACATGTGGGACTTATCAAAAGAAGACAGTGGCATTATCCTGCGTTATTTCTGAGCTATCACTACTTTCATTTTCATCTTGAAAGATGCTTTGCTTATTGTTCCTTATTCCCTAAAGATTATGAGTTTGTGAAGGAGTAGTTAATTTTGTCGTGGATAGCCGAAAATTTTCTAGAGTGCCCACAACAAAATAGATTGGTGAACAGTACATCTATTGTCAAGATCTTTCTTTCAACAATCAAGCATTGAAAGGTCTTTCGTCATGCATGATCTTCTGAATGATTTAACAAAATATGTTTGTGGGGATTTCTGTTTCAGGTTGAAATTTGATAAAGGCAAATTGATGCCCAAAGCAACCCGTCATTTTTTTATTTGTTGTCAATGACGTCAAATGTTTTGATGGTTTTGGGAGTTTAACTGATGCAAAAAGACTTCGCTCATTTCTCCCGATTAGAAGAAATGAGAGAACTTACTTTATCACTTATAGGTGGCAATTCAAGATTTTGATACATGATTTGTTCTCCAAGATTAAGTTTTTACGCATCTTATCTTTTTCTAGTTGTTTAGACCTTAAAGAGCTCCCAGATTCTATAGGTGATCTTAAACATCTCCATTCGTTAGATCTTTTAGTGACTAGGGTACAACAACTACCTGACTCAATATGTTTGCTCTATAACTTGTTAATACTGAAGTTGAACTGTTGTTCAAATCTCGAGGAGTTGCCCTCAAATTTGCATAAACTCACCAAATTGCGGTGCCTAGAATTTGAAAATACAAAAGTGAAAAAGATGCCAATGCATTTGGGAGAATTGAAGAATCTTCAAGTACTGAGTACGTTTTTCGTCGATAGAAATAGTGAGCTCAGTACTAAGCAACTGGGAGGACTGAATCTTCATGGAATGCTATCAATTAATGAGGTGTAGAATATTGTGAATCCTTTGGATGCATTAGAAGCAAATTTGAAAAATAAACACCTTGTGAATCTAAGGTTGAAATGGAACTCGTACCACATCCCTAATGATACAAGGAAAGAAAAGAAAGTACTTGAAAATCTACAACCTTTCAAACGCTTGGAACATTTAACAATCATGAGCTATTGTGGTACACAATTCTCAAGTTGGATATTCGATAATTCATTATCAAATTTGGTATTCTTAGAGTTTTGGAACTATAAATATTGCCTATGTTTGCCTCCCTTTGGATTTTTGTCATCTCTGAAGATTCTATATATTAGAGGGTTTGATGGAATAGTGAGCATTGGAGCTAAATTTTATGGGAGCAGCTCTTCTTTATTTGTGTCATTGGAAAGATTGGAATTCGAGAACATGAAGGAATTGGAAGAATGGGAATGTAAAACTACTTCTTTTCCACGTCTTCAACATCTTTCTGTTAAGCATTGTCCCAAGCTGAAAGGTTTGTCAAAGCAACTTCTTCGTTTAAAGAAATTATTTATTAATGAATGTGATATGCTTGTCATTAGCGAAAACAACGTGGACACATCGTCGCTTGAATTCTTGAACATTTATGTCCACTAGCGATTATTCCCGTTACCAATTTCAATTTGCGTGAAGAAATGAGTACTGATGGTAGATGCGACTCTCTTACAATCTTTTTGCTAGATTTTTTCTTTCAAAGCTCCGTTTACTTGAACTGAGAAGGTGCCAAAACCTAAGAAGAATTTCTCAGGAGCACGCTCATAATCATCTGAAAAAACTAACAATTGATGATTGCCCTCAATTTAAATCGTTTCCTAGTGAATGATTATATGCACCGTGGATACAAATAATTGAAATTGAAGGATGTGAGAATTTGAAGTTGTTGCCAAAACACATGCAAATCTTGCTTCCGTCTCTTACTATGTTGAAGATAATTAAGTGTCAAGAAGTGGAGATGTTCCCAGACAGAGATTTGCAATCAAATGTAAAATGTATGTCTCGTTCAAGTTTAAAACTCATCGCCTCCTGAGAGAAAACTGGATCCCAACACATGTCTTGAAAGCTTGTGGATTGAAAAGGTGGATGTGGAGTGTTTTCGCGATAAGGTTTTGCTCCCAAGCTCTTTAACCTCTCTAATAATCTTTGATTCTCCAAATCTAAAAAAAATGGAGTACAAGGGTCTCTGCCACCTCTCCTCTCTCATACTTAGGTTTTGTTTGGAACCGACGACGGAAAGTCCATAAGAACAGAAATGCGCGAATTTCAATCAATAAAAGTGAGAATATCGAGAAAAGAGGAGATGAAATTTATACAGTATCACTTTGTGTGTGATGTGATTTCGAAAGGTAATGTGTTTGTAAAGAAGATTAGTATCGAAGCGAATCCGGCCGATATGCTCATGAGTTTTTCCATTACAAAGTTCAAGTTTTGCTCAAAAGACAATTTCAATCTGTTACTAGTTTGCTTGTTCTAGTTAATTTCTATTTACTTTCTAGTTCGTACAATTCAAATCAAGATAGAAATTGTTATATTTTATCCGAATTTACTACTTTGCCTTTTTATTTAGAATTTTGCATATCCTTTTTGTATCTTACTTTTTTAAGATGAGAAAAATGCAGAACCACTCTTAGAACATCTATTTTTAAGAAACTGTGTTCAGGTGCTAAACCTCATGAATATTTTTAAGATCATCGTTGGAAATATTACTCAAGTGGTAGGTTGAACACTCAAGTGGTAGGAATTCTTAACAGATTATTTTACCCATTACTTTCCATACAATGCCTTCCCTTTTTTCACAAAATAAAGTCCCAAAGGAGTTTAATAACTTGAAAGGTAAGAGGTCGAGTAGAATTATTTGTTTAATGTATAAAGCTTTTCTTTTGTACTTAATTTTCAACATAATTGTGTTCCCTATCGTATTAGCATTGATGTTATCTACTACATTTTGTAGTACCTTTTCTCTGTTTTTAAATTCAATAAGGAAAGAAACCAGAACTTTAAATGGCAAAGGGAATGAAAGCTTCTTTGTTTCATATCCAAGAACTTATAAGCTTTATATAAAAGTAACTGTATTGCTTTATTACTATCCACTGAAGTCAAGGTTTAAAACTATGCCACAATCGGAAGAAGAACAAATAAAAAGTAATCATCACCAAATAACAATAGGAATATAAAAACATTTGATTTAGTAGCAACTACTCCACACCAGCAGTCCTAAACACATCATTAACATTTCTGAATGTATATGCCAATTTTTGTATGATAAGCTAATGATGAATCGAGTTTGAATGACTTGGTCCCAGTTTCTGATATTTCTAAATAAGTGTTGCCTACGGGCTGTAATGGCAAGTGATTTTGCAATAGCTCAATTCCGGTTTCAGTCTTAGGAGCTGTTTGCTTCCACAAGCGAAGAAAGGTGATATTCCTTTGGAAAACTAAGACATAAATTTCCGAAAAAGAAACAAATTTTCACTTTAAACTTTCTTCTTTAAACTTTCCTCACGTAAAAAGGAGAAATTTGAAAAGAATGTATCACTTTTATAATTAAATAAAATATAAGAAAACATTTAACCCTTTATTTTGAAATAATAAATACTTACAAAATATATAATAATTAAATTTATAATAAAATAAGGATGTTAAATAAAATAAATTAAATATTTTGTTAATATATGTTTCGTCTTAAATACTTAAATAAATAAATAAATTCTATAAAATTATAAATATTAGTAAACTAAAAAATGAAAAAAGTATTAATAATAAATTATAAAATAATAATAAAATAAGATAATTTTAAAAATAATACTAAAATCATAAATAATAATTACAATAATAAAAATAATAATATAATTAAAATAAGTTTATAAAATAAAAATAATAATAATTTATTTTAACTTTAATTTTATTTGTAAATTATACCTAATCTTATTTTATTTATTAAAAAATTTATTTTATTAATTATATCTATCACATCATTTACAAATTTTCATAAATTTTTTTTTATTTTTTATTATTTTTCTCTTAATTCAGATACACATACTTTCATCTCAAATTAATTTAAATCCAGTCTCTCAAATCCACTCAAATCCAGTCTCTCAAATTTATTCAGTAATCGAAACAAACCTTTAAAAGATTCATCAATATATTTTTTTTCAAAATCGCAATATGTAATCCAATTCTATACCTAATTCAATTAAGTAATATATAAGAAAAACTATATATCTATTTTTAAATAAGAACTGAACCAATTTGAGACTTTCTAAAATAATAAGATTAAATTAAAATATAATATATATATATATATATATATATATATATTATATTTTATATTTTCAAACAATACCCAGGCAATTACAGTTTATTACGCCATATAAAATTTTGTTTTCAAAATACTATATTACAAGTCAGACGTCAGTGGATATTGTCAGACATTCATGATTCCAGCCGTCAACAACGTTTTATCAGAAACACTCAACAATTGTCGTTTTACTGTACCCTCTACCCTCACCGTTGACTTTGTTTCCAACTCCTACCATGGCAGCAGAACTTGTTGGTGGTGCTCTTCTTTCTGCTTTTCTTCAGGTTGCATTCGACAGGCTCGCTTCTCCTCAACTTCTTGACTTCTTTCGTGGAAGAAAACTTGACCAGAAGCTGCTCTCCAATTTGAACATCATGCTGCACTCCATCAATGCTCTCGCTGATGATGCAGAACTAAAACAGTTCAGAGATCCACACGTCAAAGCTTGGCTTTTTGCTGTCAAAGAGGCTGTCTTTGATGCAGAGGATCTGTTAGGTGAAATAGATTATGAACTCACCAGATGTCAAGTGGAAGCTCAATCACAACCTCAAGCCATCACTTCCAAGGTATCAAACTTCTTCAATGCTACTTTTAGTTCATTTAACAAGAGAATTGAATCGGAGCTGAAAGAAGTCCTTGACAAACTAGAATATCTTGCAATTCAAAAGGGTGCTCTAGGTTTGAAAGAGTCTACTTATTCTAGTGGGGAATCTGGTAGTAATGTGTCACAGAAATTGCCATCAACTTCTTTGGTGGCTGAAAGTGTTATTTATGGGAGAGATGCTGACAAAGAAATGATCGTTAATTGGCTCACATCGGAAACTGATATTCGAAACCAACCATCAATACTTTCTATTGTGGGAATGGGTGGGTTAGGTAAGACCACACTCGCCCAACATGTATACAATGATCCAAAGATGGACCATGCTAAGTTTGATACCAAAGCTTGGGTCTGTGTTTCAGATCATTTTAATGTGTTAACAGTCACAAAAACAATTTTGGAAGCAATCACCGATAAAAAAGATGACAGTGAAAACCTAGAAATGGTTCACAAAAAACTCAAAGAAAAATTGTGTGGAAAGAAATTTCTTCTTGTATTGGATGATGTTTGGAACCAAAGACGAGACGAATGGGAAGCTGTGCAAACTCCTCTTAGCTATGGGGCTCCCGGAAGTAAAATTCTTGTGACAACACGTGATGAGAATGTTGCTTCTATCATGCAGTCTAAAGTGCATCGCCTAAGGCAATTGCGAGAGGATGAATGCTGGAAAGTTTTTGAAAAAAACGCATCAAAAGATGATAATCTTGAATTGAAGGATGAGCTAAAGGAGATTGGTAGAAGAATAGTTGAGAAGTGTAAGGGATTACCTCTAGCTTTGAAAACAATTGGATGCCTGCTACGTACAAAGTCATCAATTTTAGAATGGCAGAGCATATTGGAAAGTGACATATGGAACTTACCAAAAGAAGACAGTGAAATTATCCCTGCGCTATTTTTGAGTTATCACTACCTTCCTTCTCATCTTAAACGGTGCTTTGCTTATTGTGCCTTATTCCCTAAAGATTATGAGTTTGAGAAGGAGAAGTTAATTCTGTTGTGGATGGCCGAAAATTTTCTACAGTGGCCACAACAAAGTAGACATCCCGAAGAAGTTGGAGAACAGTACTTTAATGATCTATTGTCAAGATCTTTCTTTCAACAATCAAGCACAGAAAGGCATGAATCAAGAGTCATAAGGTATTTTGTGATGCATGACCTTCTGAATGATTTGGCAAAATATGTTTGTGCAGATTTCTGTTTCAGGTTGAAGTTTGATAAAGGCCAATGTATACAGAAAACAACTCGTCATTTTTCATTTGTAGTCATCGACGTCAAAGGTTTTGATGGTTTAGGGAGTTTAACTGCTGCTAAAAGACTTCGTTCATTTCTTCCGATTACAGAAATTGGGAGAACTTACTTTGGCTATTATCATTGGCAATTCAAGATTTCGATATATGATTTGTTCTCCAAGATTAAGTTTTTACGGGTCTTATCTTTCTGTGGTTGTTTGGACCTTAGAGAGGTTCCAGATTCTGTAGGTGATCTTAAACATCTCCATTCGTTAGATCTTTCTTGTACTATGATACAAAAACTACCTGACTCAATATGTTTGCTCTACAACTTACTAATACTAAAGTTGAACTATTGTGTAAAGTTGGAGGAGTTGCCCTCAAATTTGCATAAACTCACCAAATTGCATTGCCTGGAATTTGAAAATACAAAAGTGACAAAGATGCCAATGCATTTTGGAGAATTGAAGAATCTTCAAATATTGAATACGTTTGTTATTGATAGAAATAGTGAGCTCAGCACTAAGCAGCTGGGAGGACTGAATCTTCATGGAAGGCTATCAATTAATGAGGTGCAGAATATTACGAATCCTTTGGATGCATTAGAAACAAATTTGAAAAGTAAACGCCTTGTGGATCTACAGTTAAAACTGAAGTGGGACCACATCCCTGACGATCCAAGGAAAGAAAAGGAAGTATTTGAGAATCTAGAACCTTCCAAACACTTGGAATGTTTAACAATCATGAGCTATTGTGGCACACAATTCCCAAGTTGGGTATTCAATAATTCATTATCAAATTTGTTATTCTTACGATTGGAGGACTGTAAATATTGTCTATGTTTGCCTTCCCTTGGACTTTTGTCGTCTCTAAAATCTCTGCATATTGGAGGGTTTGATGGAATAGTGAGCATTGGTGCTGAATTTTATGGGAGCAACTCTTCTTCATTTCTGTCCTTGGAAAGATTGGAATTCTACAAGATGAAGGAATGGGAAGAATGGGAATGTAAAACTACTTCTTTTCCATGTCTTCAATATCTTTCTTTGAAGCATTGTCCCAAGCTGAAAGGTTTTTCAGGACATCTTCTTTGTTTAAAGGATCTATTTATTGGTGAATGTGATAAGCTCAACATTAGCGAAAACATGGACACATCGTCGCTTGAATTGTTGAGAATTGATGCATGTCCACTAGTGAATATTCCCATGACCCATTATGATTTGCTTGAAGTAATGAAGATTGATGGTGGTTGTGACTCTCTTACCATCTTTCCGCTAGATTTCTTTCCAAAGCTCAGTTTACTTGAACTGAGAAGGTGCCAAAACCTGAGAAGAATTTCACAGGAGTACGCTCATAATCGTCTCAAGGAACTAACAATTGATGATTGCTCTCAATTTGAATCATTTCCCAGTATGCAAATCCTGCTTCCGTCTCTTACTGAGCTGCAGATAATTAGTTGTCCGGAAGTGGAGGCGTTCCCAGATGTATCAAATGTAAAAATTATGTATCTTTCAAGTTTAAAACTTATCGCCTCCCTGAGAGAGACCTTGGATGCCAACACATGTCTTGAAAGCTTGTGTATTATAAAGGTAGATGTGGAGTATTTTCCTGATGAAATTTTGCTGCCAAGCTCTCTCACCTCTCTACAAATAGATGATTGCCGAAATCTGAAAAAGATGGAGTACAAGGGTCTCTGCCACCTCTCCTCTCTCTCACTTTATGACTGCCCCAACCTCCAATGCTTACCAGAGGAGGGTCTCCCTAAATCCATCTCTTCTCTTGACATTTGGAAGTGTCCATTATTGGAACAACGTTGTCAGAATCCAGAAGGCGAAGACTGGGGAAAGATTGCTCACATTCAAAACCTGACTGTTGAGTAATAACTTCTACAGGTGCCAATTAATTTTCTATTACAATCTTCTTAGTTGCAAATATTTCACTCTGTAATAGCCATTTACCAAACAACACAAACTCTAAGTTTTAAAGGAGATGCTCATATGAGTGTTAATGGTTATTAGTGGTGCTGAAGGGATGCAGGTCTAAAGTTACATTTGATTATTCCTATGTGTGCTGCTCTTTTACATGTTCTTGAGAAAGATTTATGTTCTCCGAAACCATAATAAATGAAGAAACTGAAGAGTTTCTAATATAACTTAGGAAGTGTTGAAGAGCTTATAAGGACTTTATTTGAGCTTATTATAATAATTGATGATCCTTATAAACTTTTTAGCTTATTTCAATGAGCTTCATAGTGAAGTTTATCAAAATAAGTTAGCCTATTCCAATTACTTCTATGCTCAAATTTATGGCAAACGGTCTTATATGAGATTAGAAGTTATTGAATATGTGCTTAATTAAGATTTTTTTTTTTTTTTCCTGAATGTGCCCTTAATCTAACCAAGTCTATATATTCTTAACTCTTTTGTGGTATTTAACATGTGGTCTTTATATGTCATTGAATTTGGATTATTTTAAATTATGGAGAAATTCACTTGAGCATAATCAACCAAGTTGTGAGACCAACATGCATGCAACATAAGTTATTATGTACAGAATAGAGTTGCTAGAAGTGAGTATGCCAATCTATATTTTCTTCTTTTCTTAGATTGCACCTTAATGTGTATGAGATATTAAAGCCATTAGTTGTTTCCATCAGGCTGATTTCTGTTAGGATAAATATCTATTAAAATGTGTTTAGGTGCCAAACCCCATGAATATTTTTAAGAACATTGTTGGGAATATTACTCAGCTTTTGGGTTGAACACCTTTCCTCTGTTTTTAATCATCACCAAATAACAAGTAATAGGTATATAAAAACATTTGATTTAGTAACTACTACTCCACACCAGTAGTCCTAAACACATCATTAACATTTCTGAATGTACATGCCAATTTTTGTATGATAAGCTAATGATAAATTTAGTTTGAATGACTGGGTGCTGGTTTGTCAACAGGCTGTAATGGCAAGTGATTTTGCAATAGCTCAATTCCGGGTTCTCGAGCGTTTGTTGTTGATACATGACCATTGGTGTTATCGGAGTATATCAATGATGGTAAAACCATGCATCCATCTATATCTCTCAGTCTTAAAGATTTAGTGTTCATCTACTCAGTGCTTTCACAGTGCAGCTTTAGTTTCCTCTGTTTGAAGTAACAGAAAAGAGAAAATAACAGAATTCAAGAAGTAACCCAAAAGAGAGTAAACAGAACTTTATTTGATTATCAGAAAACTATTTTATAAGAAGTGTTAGTTGCTTCTTACTTAGAAAGTCTGTTAACATAAGAAAGTGACAGCTGTATAAAACTTATTAATTATTTTTCTTTTTTTTCTCAATCTTTTTACGCTCTCCATTAGTAATTGGTTTAGTCCAGATGAAAAAGGTCTTATAATTTTCTGTTTGCTATGTAAGAGTATTACATGTGTTTGGGAAAGCATTAAACCATATCATACTTGTTTAGATAAAAAATAGGCGACTTTGTCCAAAAAAAATTGCTGCTGATAACTTGTTGAATTTTTTTATGCAGATATGCTATTTTTTCTGTAAAAACATTGCATTTGGATTTACCCTTTTTGGTTTGAGGCATATGCTTCTTCTCTGGTCAAGCTGCTTACAATGATTGGGTACATGACATTTTACAATGTCTTCTTCACTTCACTTCCAGTAATCGTTCTAGGTGTTTTTGATCAGGATGTTTCTGCCAAACTTTGCCTAAAGGTACTATGTTGTCATTTTTTTAAATTGCTTCTGTATGTATTAAAGAATATTTAAGAACCAGCAGATAGACATAGACTATTCTTCTTCTTCTAAGAAGACGAGTACTTTATGCACTATTTTCTCTATAGGACGTTTATGCTACCAGTTTATCTTGAACCTTTTGATTAATTATGTTAGACTTCAACGAGAATACATTTTTTATAATTACTTCATGATCAATTTCTTTTTGTAAAAGTCTTGGTTCTGCCTTAAGCCAATGGAATAAGGAGTTTGCTAGCAGTGAGGTTTCTACATGCACTCAAAATATGCCATTACTTATTTGAGATGCTTTTTGACATTTTTAAAGATTTGTTTCTCTAGTTTCTTTGTGCCTGAATACATCTGTTTTGGATGTAGAGTTTTTCATAAAGAATTATCAACTTTGATGTAAAATTCACCTAAATACTCTGAATGCCTTGGTTTTTCTCTTATCCAAGTGTTTTAATTACTACACGCTTTCTATTATTTAACAAAACTAGCTTGTACTTACTACATTTTTAATTTGCTCATGCAATAACTTTTCCCCTCCTCGTTACAAAAGGTTTTTCTATTTTGTGGAAGAAAACTGTTGGAAAATTATGTCTTATGATGCAAATAGAAAAAAAGGGAGAATCAAGGGATTGGATATTTACCAATCCATGTGGCATCACCGTGCTGGTGTTGATCAAAGAAGTGGTTTTTTTAGGTGCATGAATTAAGGGAGTTAGTTACAAGTCTAGTTGTCTGTTTTTAAAACTGACCTTCTAATTTAGATATGTTTTTTAATTTTGATACGTTTTTTAAATTTTAGTTTTACATTTATAAATATTAGTTTATATTAATAAGATTTATCCTTCCACTCAAATATATCTAAAAAAACTAGTTACACTCAAATGTCAATAGGTTTTAAGATGAAATCTAACATGGCAATTTTATTACAAATGAATGCTAATTTCATTGATTGACTAACTACAGATATCTGCTTCCAAAACAAATGAATGCTGATTACTTTCCTTTAACAGATGGGTCAAAAAATGCCACGTTATAGCATTAAGGCGTGACTAATGGTTGTATAACAACATTGATTTTAGGATGAAATCTAGCTAACACCTTACTCAGTAAAATTCTTATGCTATTGTATTGCTGACATGTCTATTGATTTCTTCTGTGGCTCTTGATTTTAAATGATGATTAGTTGAAAGCAAAGATTCTGTGCTAATTAATAATCATATTGTCTGTTGTACAGTATCCCGTTCTGTATGTAGAGGGAGTAGAAGATACCCTCTTCAGCTGGCCCCGGATATTTGGATGGATGTTGAATGGAGTCCTTAGTTCTTTAGTGATCTTCTTCTTAACCACTAATTCTGTCTTGAATCAAGCCTTCAGAAGAGATGGTAAGGCGGTTGATTTTGAAATACTTGGGGTCACAATGTATACATGTGTGGTGTGGACTGTGAATTGCCAAATGGCACTATCCATCAATTACTTTACTTGGATACAACATTTTTTTATATGGGGCAGCATTGCCTTCTGGTATGTATTTGTGGAAGCATGTGCTCCCAGTGGTCTATATTGGCTAGTAACCCTTTTGGTTGTTGTGTGTGTGCTGCTACGCTATTTCTCCTATAGGTCTTTCCAAAGTCGGTTTCTGCCAATGTACCATAATATTATACAGAGAGAACAAGTAGAAGGGATTGAAATTGGCTTATCTGATGATGAGTTACCTAAACAGTTCAGGGAAAACTAATACACCTGAGAGAGAGATTGAAGCAAAGGGAGTTGTGAAATGTGAATACTTCTAAACTTACATTCGTAGACCTTGCAATTGTATTTGATTTCTTGCTGAGTTGGGAAGTGGCATTGAAGTAGTGTGCATTACAAATAGCTTATAATTTTTTATTATTTTCTTTTCCCACTTGGGTTCCATTTGTTTATAAAATTAGGAGAGGAAAATTTGTGTAGCAGTCACCTGATGTAGATTACCTATGCAAAGCTTGAGTATTTGTTGTGCCGAATGAAAGAAAACCTTAAATGGCAGCCAATGACCACCACCATATTTTTTTAAAATCGAATATCATTAATTCAATTCTAAATGCCAAATTGGTGTTAAATATTAACTTGAGACCAAAAATCACTATTAAACGAAATTGAAAAAATGATAAATAAACAGAAAGACAGATAAACCAAATATTGGCTTAATAAAAATTACTGCATATAGTAAACAGACAATTATCTCATGATAGCCAATTAAGTGAATAAAGAAAAGAAAATTTAAACAAATGTAAATCCATTCATGGATTAAAGCTGTCAGCATCTTTTTTATCAGAAACACTCAACAATTGTTACTTTTTTGCTGGATAACTAAAGAAGTATGACATAATAGTAACTAGGACAGTTGAGGACAATCAATTCACCCTATACTGCATTAAACCAGTAGCAAAAATGCAGAGAAGAATCCGCCACTAAACCAAGTTCAGAAAAATGATCAATACAGAGAACAAAAAGACTAATAAACCAAATCTTTGCTAATTAAAAAGTACTGACTGCATATACTAAACTAGCTTAATTATCTCATGGTAGCCAATTAATTGAATAAAGAAACTATGAACATTAGTTATCAAATAAAGTTGCATCAAAATAATATAATTGATGCAGAAAGATTTTTATTTTGAGGTCAGAATATCTAAGTAATTAAAGTTTATTACGCCCATATAAAATTTTGATTTCAAAATACTAAATATAGAGTCAAATGGTGAAAATTTTGTTGATTTCTTACAGTATTGTCCGACACCTCAACCCTCTCTCTACACAGATTTCCTAACTACTCATTTCATCACTATAGCATCCCTGCACTGAATCACTGTCTTCTAAACTTCCATTTCAAATTACACACTTCCATTCACCATTCACTCCATTTCCAACTCCCACCATGGCAGCAGAATTTTTTGGTGTTGCTCTTCTTTCGGCCTTTCTTCAGGTTGCATTCGACAGGCTCGCTTCTCCTGAACTTCTTGACTTTTTTCGTGGGAAAAAACTTGATGAGAAGCTGCTCACCAATTTGAACATCATGCTGCACTCCATCAATGCTCTCTAAAGCAGTTCAGAGATCCACACGTCAAAGCATGGCTTTTTTCTGTCAAAGAAGCTGTCTTTGATGCTGAGGATCTATTGGGTGAAATAGACTATGAACTCACCAGATGCCAAGTGGAACCTCAATCTCAACCTCAAACCATCACTTACAAGGTATCAAACTTCTTCAATGCTACTTTCAGTTCATTTAACAAGAAAATTGAATCAGGGTTGAAAGAAGTCATAGACAAACTAGAATATCTTGCAAGGCAAAAGGGTGCTCTAGGTTTGAAAGAGTCTACTTATTCTAGTGCCGGATCTGGTAGTAACGTGTCACAGAAATTGCCATCAACTTCTTTGGTGGCTGAAAGTGTTATTTATGGCAGAGATGCTGACAAAGAAATGATCATTGATTGGCTCACATTGGAAACTAAAATTCAAAACCAACCATCAATACTTTCTATTGTGGGAATGGGTGGGTTAGGTAAGACCACACTCGCCCAACATATATACAATGACTCAAAGCTGGAGGATGCCGAATTTGATACCAAAGTATAGGTATGTGTTTCAGATCATTTTAATGTTTTCACTGTGACAAAAAGCATTCTTGAGGCAATTACTGCTAAAAAAGATGACAGCGAAAACCTAAAAATTCTTCAAAACAAGCTCAAAGAAAAATTGTCAAAAGAAAGAAATTTCTTCTTGCATTGGATAATGTTTGGTACTAAAAACGAGATAAATGGGAAGTTGTAAATGGAAAGCCGTGCAAACTCCTCTTAATTATGGGGCTCCGAGAAGTTGAATTTTTGTGACAATACGTTATGAAAAAGTTGTTTTTGAAAAAGTAGGTTGAGTGGTATGGATTAAGAGATAAATTAAAAATTTGAAGGAAAAGTTTATGAATAATCTCATAAGTATGATTGATATTTTAATATTTTTAATTGATAAAATATAAGATGATAAATTTGTCTTTATATTTAAAATTAATTAAAAATTAAAATTATTAATTTATTTGGTGTGATTGATGAGTTATTTGTTTTAAAAAGATATAAAAGTGTGAAATTACATAATTGTCCTCGTATTTTAATTTATTTGACAATGAAATTTGTTACATTTGTTTTTTTAAGGGTTAATTATTATTTTTATATTAATAAAATTGTAATATTAGAAATTTCAAATTAGTAGGTTTAAAATTAATTTGAAATGAAATGGAATTAATTAGACCTACATTTCTGTTTTATTAGAAAATGTATTACTAGAATGATAGGTGAATTGTTCAAAATAAAAAAAAAAAGTAAACAAAATTATAAATTTCATGTAATTACAAAAAAGAAGCACAATTACATTACATTAAAGAGAAAAGTAAGAATAAAAAAATGAAGTTATAATACTAATTATTACAATTCAACCAAATATCACTTCCAAGAGTTTCGAAATTTGTTAATGTTGCACTCTGTCTGGTTAGTTATGTTGTGCACACTCTAAAATTGGGTTTCCATATCTATATGTAGATCGTGCATATCTATGTGTAAATTATCATAACTGTTGCACATATTCATATGAAAGTCGTGCATATCCATGTGTAAATTATCATATGTGGTGCATATATTCGTTTGAAAATTATTGACATTCATGGTCAAATTAATTAATCCTTGTTGCAACTCCTGCATACTCGTCATCATCTACGAAAACATCTGACCATCATGGGATACTAGGGGGACTGATGCTTGGGGTGTGGGGTTCTTGACCATGGTCGTTGGGTTTCAATGCATCTTCATAATCATTGCCAATCATCGTACCATGTTGTCACACACCATTTGACTTCAAAGATATTTAACTTTTTCTGTGTTTTTTTACCAAAGAAGTGTGACTAGCCTAGGTTAACAATTGACTCCTGCGATAAGTCGACACCATATACATGCAAGATGCGTGAAATGAAGAAGAGTATGGCAGATGCATGTTATTATCCCTACATTTGACCATGTGTTGCATTATGTGATAATGCCAATTAACAAAGACATTTTTTTCATGTCTTAATCATGAAGATGTTTTTGTTCAATAATATCCAAAATTTGTTGATCGTGGGGTGAGTATGTGAACATAAGCATAATGCAAAAGTTTGTCATTAACATTCAAACTTTCTACATTCCTCAAGTTTTGACTTTGCAGCTCTGGTCTTAGCATTGAATTCAATACCACTTGGCGGTTGTAAGTTATGCTCGGTGTGATGTTAGGATATCCCATTTTCACACCTTTGTACTTCAGGTTTGCTACAGTGATCAAATCAAAAGAGGTAACTGTTATGTTGTTAACTTTAGTATGGAGGTAACCCTCAAGTTTGAATAAAAGACCTTGATTAGGTCCTTGAAGTATGGACATCCCATAGTCACAAAGTCTTTTATACCTTGGAAGACGAAATGATTATGAAGGTAAACTCTACTTGTGCAAAGAATGAGAAGTATATAAGCTTAGGTAGCATAAGTTTGCCCTTGTAGAATACTATCGCATACTCCACCATTTGATCCCGTTTGCTAAAAGAACGGGTATGGTTTAATAGTCTTCAACCACATGGCCCTGCTGATGAAGAACTCTTCCTCATTAGTCAAGACTTTTCCTTTACGCCGCCTTTGTCCTCTACCCATAGAAGATGAACTCATTGCTACACAAGTGAAGACATATGAAAACATATAATTATTACAATAACACATAAAGTAAGAAAACATAACAAATAATTACAAATCTTATATATTAGATTTTGAGTTTCATAATATTACAAATGAAAAGGATAAACTAAATTAAAAGGATAAACTACTACAAACATTTTGTAAACAAAGGAAATTAAAAGCTTGAATGTCTCATAGTCATAACATCAAATAATATCTTCAGACGAAGGTCTTGGAGCATACCAAATAGAAGCTTGACCAGAGGCAGGTTATTGCACAATGCTTCATAACATTGGCCCATGATCGTGTCATTTGTAATACTTATATCAACTAACATCTGTCATATCTCACTTTCTGAGTAATGGAAAAATGACTTACGACTCATGTTCTGGACATGTTCATGAAGTATTGCATTGTGCTCTTGTCCAATGTCATTGCCTTTGACCATTGCATCAGTTAGTGCGTCAACTTCTCAAATTGTTCGTCAATCACCTCAACCATTGGGGCTTTTCTTTTTGAACCCCTAAGCAATTAGGTACCATCTGACGGTGCATATGGAACAGATTCAGTCGTAACTAGACTATACGAATCAACGATGGATGATGATAATAGAGGTTTCTCAAACATAGGATCAAATGAGGGTACCTACAGGATGTATTCCATATGATCTTCATTCAAGTTAACACTAAAAGAGTGTATCTGCAAACATCGTCTAACTTGTCAGGATGACCGACTCGCTTGCCTAGTGGCACGATCTGCCCCCCACAACTCCTCTGTCAGGTCGTAATGCATGATTAGTTTCACCTTCCATTTAGCGGATGTGAGTTTTACTTGAAAATAAAGTAAGGGCGAAATGCATAAGGACAAATGTGCAAATAAATAGAGGATTTTCAATCTTAAATGGTAAAAGTGCATTCTTAACCTTGATTAGATCATCCCAGACTTCGTCTTCGACTTCAAATGTTTTAGTGGATTGATTTAAGGTAAATCCACTAAGTCCACTCAATAAATCGTGGAACTCATGCCATGTGTCTTTCAAGCACTGTTGCCTATTTTTGATATATATTTTTGTAATCCCCACCAAACTAGATTGGCAGAGAGCCTCCACAATGTTACTGTAGGCTTGCATCGTCGAATTGTCATTGACCTTGTTACCTAGTCGAGCCTCATCTATCATAGTTGAAAGCAATTAAAAGTCCATATCTGCGGTGGACTTTGTGAACTTAGTGCAGATGACTCTGACACAACAACTTTTTCCCAATTCATGTTGTACTTGTAGCAAACATAACTCATCGTAGTATAAGAAAACACATTTGTATTGCGTTAAAGAATACAAAAGATACCTCTTTTCTGTAACATAAAAAGAAGTAATGTTTTCATTGACTATGAAAAAATATTACGACATTGTAATTGTTATGATAATTTGCTCACATTTCATTTCTTATACCCTAATTTCTAAACCAAGTCTACAATGGTCCTCACGAACTTGCAAGATCAACTCCCGATCAACTTCATCAAGTTGTTCGCCCCAAGAAGGAAGTTATGAAGAATACACCATGCAATAACAATATTTGACATTGTCTCCAATGGTAATGTGGTTCAGTTGGGAATCATTTCTTCAACACACCAAATGTTCTTTCAATAACATTTCGTAGTGATGAATGTCAATGATTAAATAACTCTTCTGGATTTTGTGGACCTCTATGACTATACTCTTTTAGATGATATTTAACACCACGATATGATGTCATCACCTAAGCCTTTAAGATAAAACCAACATTCCCAAGGTAGAATCTTCTTACAATGATAAAGTTTAAACTTATTACATGTCACAATCAACGTATGCCTATACATGCAATACACCAAACAAGCTCGAACTCACCTTGAGGTATGAACAGGTCTTCTCGTTCAAGTACATCCTTTAAAATCCCTTGAATTAGATGCAATTCCTTCCCACACAACTAAAACATATGTGAACTTCATGTCAAAATCACAAGTTGTAAATACATTTTGAGTTGGTCAATCCTTTCTTCCACAAAAACAAGGAGCATATGATCGAGACACTTTCACATGTATATGAGTCCCATCTATAGCCCCTAAACAATCCTAAGGGGAAAAAAGGGATAATTGAACAATTCACCTAAATCATACAATCATGTATGTCAAATGAGATTGTTGCCTTAAATTATGGGTAAAATTATTTGTTGTTGAAGATTTGAGGTTACACCTAATGTTAGATGATTGCTTTCTGAATTCTTCCTCTAACATCAAAATTGCATTCAGTACATTATGAAAGTGACGGGACACTATTTAACCGGATAGATAGAAAAAACAAAACACTTCAATTTTTCACATTATGTCCAATGTGAAGGAATTTAGCAACTTGTTCATCCACACTTGATCGCAACCCATCCTTCATGAAGTCAGTTTCCTTAATCGCTGACATAAATTGGTAAATGCTTCTGAACCCATTCAAATAATGTCGCGACATTACTCTATGTGCACCAAGTATAACATCAACTACGACGCTGTTTTTAAGGGACTTCTAAGATAATAGTGTTTGTCATCTTGTCAACAAACCTCAATACACTAAGACCATACACAACAACACACAGAATGGTCATTGCTGCTAGTTACCTTCTCAACCGATTTTGTAACACAAGTTACCTTCTCAACCGATTTTGTTGTTTTACGTAAATAATAAATTTGAATCAATACCACCATTATCAATTTAATCAATGTTTATGTTGTCATTCATCAATTAATCCTCCAAATATGCAGATAGATTTGTATCATTATCCATGACACAAATGCTTTACACATATAACACTATATAAATGCCTAATTTCATGTTCTAAATGGTAATGCAACTTGGATGTTACGAAACTCAAACCCCAATTTCAATGTTATAATAATTTAATTGAATTAAAAAATAACTAATTATATTTAATCGAAAATGTGTACGAAATTATAAATAAAAATATGATGAAAATAAAATAAATTATTAATAATTTACAATCTTAAATAATTATGATGTCGTATAAAATAGTTTTATAATTGTTTCTAAATAATTAAGTAATATTAAAATTATAAATCACTAAATATATAAATCCTAACCAAGTATTGTATTATAAATAAAATGAAATTCTATGTAAATTACAATTCTAATTATCAATCATAAATAATGATGACATCATATAAATTACACTCATATTAAGAAATATTTAAATCTTAAATTAGTCATTATATTTTATCAGAACTATTTATGACAATATACATAAATCAACTCCTAAATAAGTTAATATCTTAATTATTTTATAATCCTAAATTATAATCTCGTAATACATCAATTTGAATTGATAAAATTTCTTAAATTCTAAAATAATTAACTAATACTTAAATTCTAAATTATAAATTATATTTGATAAAAATATTAATGACATTATAAATAAAATAAACTCCTAAATAAATTAAAATCTTCATTATTTTCGAATCCTAAATATTTATTATACAAAATCTTATATAATTATCACATCATATATCAAATTACAATTATACAGTATATTCTTTAAATTTTTTAAATAATTAACCAATATTTAAATTCTAAATTAGTAATTATATTTTATTTCATATATGAGATTATAAATAAAATTAACTAATATTGAAATAATCACATAATACATCGATTTATACTTATAAATTATCTTACTTAAAATATTAAAATAGTTAACTAAATTTTCAATTCTAAATTGCTAATTTTATTTAATCCTAAATATTTATGAGATTATAAATAAAATGAACTCTTAAATAAATTAAAATCTTTATTACTTTGGAATCTTAAATACTTATTATGTAAAATCTTAGATAATATGGCATCATATATTAAATTATAGTCATAAATTATATTTCTGAATTGTTTTAAATAATTAACTAATATTTCAATTCTAAATTAATATTTATATTTAATCCAAAATATTTATGACATTATAAATAAAAAAAATCCTAAATAAATTCAATTCTTAATTATGTCAAATTAAAGTTATAAAATATATTCCTAAATTTATTAAATAAATATCTAATATACGTCAAGGTTACTGATTATATATGTAACAGAAAATATTTATGACATTACAAATGCTATTAATTTTTAAATAAATTATAATCATTACTTTATATTTCTAAATAAATTATAAATAATCATAGATTTATGCAGCTAGATTATAATTTTTAACGAGAGCAAATTATAATAAAATTTTTTAATTGTGTATAATATTTTTTACAGCCAATCATGCAACTCCAATCAATATAATATAATTTATTTTACAACTTACTTGCTGACGTTTTAACTCAATCGAAACCACAACAATGGACCTACAATAATACAGGAGCCGAAAACATTATGAATAGCAGCACAAGAAGAAATTCATTCCTTCAACAATGAACTTACAACCACATCAAAAAAAAAAAATACTCTCATCAACCTATTCTGTTATCCAAATTTGTATACACCACTCTAGTTGGTAAACTAAAACAAAACTGACCACCCAATCAACCATGACAAATGTTTGTTCACATGAACTCACCACACCAAGAAACTTAGCACACCACAAATTGACCAAACCACCAACCAAAGCCAATGAAATCACCACCCTCTACTCCTAATTAAAACAAGACAACAACCATTATCATAATATGGATGCATATATAAATAAACCACTCACAAATAAACAACAGAAAATATAACATTTAGACCCATAACGGATTATCCCATAAAAACATATATAATCGTTTATCACTCACATTACATACATAATTAATTAGCTTAATCAGTTATCCACCCTATGTTTTACAGAAAAAAAAAAAAAAAAGTTTGA
>Ga0209489_101515_pt1 | contig 47738 bp, 32 predicted proteins | sample SiratrowhiteBW_FD_187527 | JGI IMG/M metagenome (GOLD analysis project Ga0209489, IMG submission 187527) | Root nodule microbial communities of legume samples collected from California, USA - Siratro white BW (SPAdes) (version 2) | ecosystem: Host-associated > Plants > Roots > Nodule | place... | reverse complement strand
TTTTCTTTTTTTTTTTTATTATTTTAAAGATGAATTAGAAGAAGCAGTTTTAAAACAATTTCAATTTCTTTTTTTGTATTTTCCTTTTATTTATTATTCTGTTTTTATTTTTATGTTATTTATTTATTTATTTGATTTTTCATTTCATTTTTTTATTATTTTTTATTTACTTTATTTTTTCTGTTTTTGTTAACTGTTATTATTTTTTATGTTTTCTATAAAAAAAAAGATAAATTTAAACCTCTTTTTATTTGTTTTATTATTTATTATTTGTTAAATAAAAACCTAAACTAATCAAGTGTATATATTTTTTCTATTTATTATTTTCTTATTCATTTTTTTTATTTTGATTATTCAATTAATTGTAGACACATTTTTTATTTTCTTAATTTTAATTTATTTACCTGGACGAAATCGGGTGTTGACATCGGTGAGGTTGTTGTTGTGGCGATAATAATCTGTTGCAGCTGAAAATGAATGTCGACAAGGATACTCTTGTGAATGATTATAATTACTTGTAGGTGGGAATGTGTGCTCCAGTGGTGGATTTTGTTGTGTTCGTGGATCATTTAGTAGATGCGGCACTGAGAAAAAAATATATTGAATTCGTCATGTACCATTTCATGTACTCTCTACTATGGAACAAAGGTCCATGAATTGTACGGCCATTTAATGTTAGTTCGCGACGGTTGTTCCACATGTTTATCTACCTTGCGTGCTTGGTCTTCCAGTTTTCGTCATGTCCTCCCCGCATATCAATCTTGTGTAGTTTTTCCAAGTTGTTAGGTGGGGCAAGGACTTGTTGGAACATACCAAATTGTAATTGAACTCTATCAGATTGGTGCCTTTCCACTATTGCAAAGCAAATTAGGGACGTGCATGCTGTCCAAATTTCAGCATCCTTGTACGCTTCTAGTGGGATCGATGCATCAAAGTCCTTGTACGGATTCCATTTAAACTGTAGTAAGTTATTGTTATCAGAAAATTTGTGTTAAAGTTTAAAATCTTGAAATAAAATTGCAGAGAATGCATTTTGTCCATTACTTGATCAACTTGTATGTGGTCAATCATAGATCTGTATCCCACTAGGTTATTGTGGGAGCATATTTTCTCTAAGCCATTTTAGTTTGACTTGTGAACCAATGAGTGATTCTCCTTTCACTGGTGCAACACCCAGATAAGTGTCACACATTTCCTCCCAATCAAACATTATTGGGCCAACAATTGGTGGATCATCTATGTTGAGACCTAGTTGAAGTGAAATTTCTTGGAATGTGATGGTACACTCACCAGTTGGAAAGTGAAATGTGTGAGTTTCAGGTCTCTACCTTTCAACCAATAAAGTTACTAAGGCATGATCCACTTTTAAATGCCTTAGTTTTGCAATTTGACCAAATCCTGCTTGCTCCAACATTTTAAATTTATCCTCACCATTTTTAATTAAATTTTTTAAAACATTATTTATATAGTCAAAATTTGATTTTTAAAAAACTAATTTCTTATATTCTACAATAAATATTTATAATATTTTTATATATTTTCAGATTTTTTAAAATAAAAAATTCACACATAAATTAAAAATTTTTATACTTTAAAACAAAAAATATATATAAAACTTAAAAAAATAAAAAAAAATCTTTTCAGAATTCAATTTCGAGGAACTAGCATTCTGATTGAATATAAGCTTCAAAATTACAAAATTTGAATTGAGAATTTTACTTCCGAGAAAATAGAATTCTGGCCATACACAGTAAATAATGTTAGTTTGAGAAATAAAGTTGAATGAGTGTTAGTTGAGGAATAATTTTTTAAAAAGATATTATTGCAGTAAAAATTTCTTAAAAGTAAATAATATATAGTATGATCCACTAATAATATAAAATATAACAATTTATTTAAGCATAAAATGTGAAATTATTATGTTATTTATAGTATTTTAATACCATTTTTTACAAAGTATACCCTCTAGGAGTTGAGTTCTATGAAACTCTCACAGTCTAACAACCACAACTTCCAAAATCAAAATAAAAAAAAAAAAAGGTATTCATCCTCTAAATTATGAGAGAAAAATGAGAGAAATGTATCATAGGTTCTCAATAACCATTTACAGCAGTGTCAGGTGGGTGCTGACCAACACTCAAAAAAAACACTGTAACAGCAGCCAGAAGCCACTACGGGGAGGTAAGTGACAGCAACCAAAAGCTTCATAAATTTTTAAAAAACATATATTAGATAGTCCAAGCAGCATTAAAAGTTTATATCTTTCATTCAGATAGTAGCAACACAAAAATTAGAACAACAATTTATATCACAAATTTTTCATTAATCAGCAAAATAGAAACCAGTTAGTAGATTAATCCTTACTGCAACTTTAGCAGTAAAGTTTTAATCTTCAGATACACCAATAAAAAAAATCATGCAAAATCAATAAACCCAACAACATCAATGACAGCAGTTTGATCACCTCCAACTCACTTTTATCTCAGTTTGTTAGTTATCGTGTTTGAATGTTACTCGGTACTCTTCTCACCTAAGTTTGTCAATAAACTTAGTTTCAGCTCAAAGCAACATCAAGGTTGCTTTTAAAGTAAAAGTACTTTCTATTTGTAGTTTACAAGAACAACATGAAGAACAAGTATTTTTTTTATCAATACTGTCCAAACAATATTTCATCCACTTTTGAAAAAAAAAATATTCAAACATAAATCATGGTATACTTATATTTTCTATCAAATTAAGTTTACAGCATACTTTTGATTCAAACTTGTGTTTGCAAGCTTTAATCCAAACATGCACTTGTGATCAATTCAATAGAAGTTTCATATTTAGATGAACCAAAATCATAACCACGCAAAATCAATAAACCACACACAACTTCAATAGCTTAATAACTAATTAAACTTGAGTAGTATCTCAAAAAATAATCATTCAGAATCGATAAACCCCACAACATATATTTCAGGGCATATAACCAGATTTCGAATGCGAAAATTAATATCCGATAAACACAAATATACCAAACTCGAAAACCCCAAAAGTTAAATTGTTTCAATCTTAATGCCTGGTTACCAACATGGAATCGAGATTCAATTGAAACTAAATGAATAATAGAACTTACAATATCAAAGAGGTTCATAAGGGGTCGTCTTTTGGTTCTACTCGCCGTTTAACAGTGTTGTGGTTTCAGAACAAAAAGAAACTAACAGTGACTAGTGCTTTCATGTTCAGGACTTAAAATTTATATTTTCTATTTTTAATAGCTAAAAGAATTCTCTTTAAAATTTATAAAATTAAAATTATGCTAAATTTTGAAAAGTAAAAGTAAAAACGTTTAATTTAATGAAATTAATTTATATGTTTCCTATTAATTGGAAACTTTTTCTAAATATTGATATATTATTTTTTAAGTCATTGTACAAAACATATGAAATATAAAATGAGAAAATATTAAATTTTCTATTAGAAAGTTTGAAAACAAAATTTCTAATTGATAAATGATTTGAGTAATAGTTTTCTTAAGAATATCGTATCATAAAAAAATGTTACGTGTAATTTTAAGTTTGACCTACATTGTTAAAAATATTTTTAAATTTTTTTGAAAAACAAAAATAAAATTCTTGCGATCATGAAAGTTAAGAGATATTTATAGAAGATATTTTTATATTAGTTAGTTTGATAACCTAAATTACAAAAAGTTTTTATCAACACTGAAAGATATAAAGTAACTATTGTTTGGACTCGCCATCTGGATAGACATAAATACTATTTGAAACACAATCACTTTTAACTAAAACCAATCCTTAGAATAAAATTATTTTTTATTAAGATCGAGTATATTTTTGAACAAAATCACTCTTGACTAAAACTCAGTATTATTTAGAACCAATCACTTTTGGCTAATATCAAACTTTACAAAGGAATAGTGGAATATGAAGAAGAATCCATAAGAAATCTTAAAAATGCATTCAAATTGTGAATTTCGATCCCTAATAACCTAAGATGCCTAATCCTAGTATGAGTAACTATTGAATAAACTAGAAATTTTGATGTTGGTGCCCGACTCAAGTCAGCTGAGTTGGGCGTCACTAGATTTTGTTGCAAATCCAAGTGATGTACATTGGGTATATTTCTCTTATCTTGCTCTTTGGTTCTCTTGTGTCGGGCTTAGATTTGTTGGGCCAAGCTTGACTTCTTCTACTCAAATTTTGCTCATTTCTCTCACTTCTTCAAGACTTCAATCCTTCTTCTTCTAATCCAATGTTTTTCTGCTCAATTTCCACCAAAATATAAGGAATTAGCAATCAAATCCTTTTTTTTACTCCCATAAAATTGTTAACAAAAACCAAATAAGATTGAGAATTAAGCAAATTTCAAGTATGGAAAGTGTTGATTTTTGTCATAAAATAAGTCCATAATATCATGTAAATCAACTTTATCACTTCCCCCTCTCATAACTAGTGTATGGAGGGATTGACCCTTCTTCCACCATTGCATCAACATAGAATTCCTTCACCACAACAATGTTGGTTAGCTTTGGATAAGTTCCCATTATAATCCAATTCTCCTTCTTACTTCATCTTGAAACTCAACTGCTTCACCTTGTCCCAAACACATAATTAATCTCTTATTCTCTCCATGTAAGTAAATTGTCTCTTATTCTTTTCTCTACCTTGGAGGATTGTCCTTCCAGATGCTTTTGCTTTCTAGAATGGGATGCCATTTACAAAAATTACAATTAAAAAAATCACTGAAAACAAAACAAAATTGACAACTAAAAATCGAAGAAGTGCGTCGAGCTCAACAAATGTGAGCCAGGCCTAGAAAACAAATTTAAACATTTTTGGGTAGTTGTATCGAGCTTAGTGAACGTCAGCCAGGTGCCACGAACAACATTTTGAAAGATTCTTAGTTTTAACAGTCAAAATTCGCCCAAAGTATATACACAAACCACCACAATGCATTGACAAACAATAAAACTCTAAAACAAAATAATACTAACAAATTGACACTACTAATTAATTAAAAACAATCTTAATCAAATACTACAAAAATTAAAATCAAAAGAACTTACCTTGGATATAAATTTCAGATGTAGACATTGAAGAAGGTTAAAACTCATAATCAATCACAAATTTGCTTAGGCAATGAAAATGTTGTGAAGCACAACGCTTTTAGTGTGAAACCAAAATGAAAGTGTTTGAGTTGGGTTAGGGTTTTAAAGTGATTTTCACAAAAAATGCGAACTACATTCAGGCTCAGATATGTGCACCCGACAAAGATTACAACCTGAGACTAAAAACTATGAAATGGGCCAAACTCAACTACTCGAGTTTGGCTTGAGTGCTGAAATTTTCAAAAATTTTACCCGTTACAACTCTTAAATCACAATACATCACAAAATATAAACACAACTAAGTAAAATCAAAATTAAACAATCCAAAGTAAAACATAATTAAAGAAATTTTTCAAGTAATGAAAAATGATAAATTTTGGACTGCCTCCTAGATAATGAAAAAAAAAAACAATTTAGCTCAATCTTTCGAAGAAAACTCTCGTCTTTGAAGTGCCTAATATGATCTATTTACACAGTCTCACTTCTTCCTTCAGCTTTAGGTAAACCTTCTCAATTCTAAATAAGGATGTTAAGTTGTAGTCTGTGTTGGCTTGAAACATCCAACTATCTTCTTCCAAACACCTGATGTGGTTTTTTTTTGTCTTGTGTCACATGGTGAGCTTCTACTCCCAAACATTCTTTTAGAGCTTCAAAAGGATCAAAAGTAGCTTCATCATCCTATGATCTGACCTTTATCTTTTCATCATCCATACCAATGATGACTCTAGTCGTCTTCATAAAAGGTCTTCCAAGAATTAAAGGCACGTCATCATCTTCATCCATATCCATCACAACAAAGTCAACTAGAAAAATGAATTCTCCCACTTTCATCAACACATCTTCCACTACCATATAAGGATGCTTGATTGAATTGTCCACTAGTTACAATGTCATCCTAGTAGGTCGGGCCTCCATGTTACCAATCCTCTTCATCATAGATAGGGACATTAGATTGATGTTGGTCCCCAATCCAACAAAGCTTTCCTCACAGGTGATTCACCTAAGGTTACTGAAATATTAAAACTCCAAATATCTTTAGACTTGAGAGGCAAGGACTTTCGAATAATTGCAACCACAAACAATCTCTAACTCAATAATATCTTTCTCAATAAACTTCCTTTTCTTTGTGAGCATATTCATCTTGAACTTATCATACATAGGCATTTGCTCTAAAGCCTTTGCAAAAGGTATAGTGATATGCAGTTGTTTAAAAAAACTTCTTTAAATAGAGCAAATTGCCTTTCTTTTTCTTATCTTGAAGGCATAAGGGTATAAGAAAGCTTCGTCTCCAATGGGGCTCTAAATTCCTCTCTCTTATTTTCTCTTTTCTCATTTTCTTTATTTTTCTCATTTTTATTTGTTTTCTTCTTCTATCATCTTTTCCTCTCTCATCTTTCTTTTTCTTCTTCCTGAACAAACTCACTCTCACCACACTCATTTTTTCCTTCGTAATTCAATCCAATCTCTTTCCCACTTCTTGTAATAATGACTTTGTGTTACTCCTTAGGATTCACCTTAGTATTTGATGAAAATGTTCCTCCCAATTGGTTTGTCATTTCCTTTGCTAATTGGCCCACCTGAACTTCCAAATTCTTCAAGGATGCATCAATGTATTTTTGATTTTGGATAGATAGTTGCATGAAGTGTTGTAGGATTTCTTCAAGCTTGTTGACTCACTCATACAACGGTGAGTATTATTGGTGGGATCCACTACCTGAAGCTCCATTATGCTTTCCACCAAAATTAGCATTATTCTATCTCCAATATTCATTAAAAGAATTGGGAATAGTGTTGTTGGCATCCTTGGTTCCCCTTATAACTAACTTCAGCATCTTGGGAACCATTAGACATTTGGCAACAACAATTAGAGTGATTGCCTCCAGAAAAGTCACACCTCAGAGCTTATTGGGCTTTCTGAAGCAACTTGTATTGCTTGTATTTGCTAAGGTAGTTTAGTCATCTGCTGATTAAGAGCACCAATTTGTTGAGACAGAAATTTGTGCTGAGCCAAAAGAGAATCTTGTGAGTTCAACTCAAGCACTCCTTCTTTTGTGTTGGTGTCCTTCCATGATGACCTCAAAAATCAATGATTGTGATGACTTCCTCTACAATCTTGAATAAAATTGAGCCATCAAAAGAAGCATTAAGAATTATCTTCGTTTGCGGTTGAAGTCTATTACAAAATGTCTATACCTACATCTCCACTTCAAACTCATGGTTTGGACACTTCCTCAACAAATCCTTAAACCTTTCCCAGATTTAACACAACGGTTTCATCAGCTCCCTATAAAAAAGTAGCGATAGCCATTTTTGCTTCAATATTCTAGGTCAGCGAGAAAAAAAAACGAGGTAATAATTTAGTTTCTACATCCTTCCAACTAGTCAAACTTTCATTAAGTTGTGATTGAAGCCATGCCTTTACCTTTACAGTCAGTGAGAATAAAAACAATCTAAAAAATAGTGCCCCTTCATCTGCTCCGATAACACCAACTGAATCATAAAACTCACAAAAGGTGTAAAGATGAGTGTGTGTGTCTTCATGATCCAAGCTAGATAATGGACGGAACTGATCAATTGTAACAATGTAGGCTTCATCTCAAAAATATATTCATTCATTGTTGGCCTCACAATGCTTGTTAAGTTCATTAGAATCGTATATGTAATGAAGTCCCCTACGATTCTCCTCTGATTTTGATTCTGAGCCTAATTTGCTTCAATCATCAACATTTCAGGAAAAATTTTTGGATTTTGAGTGGTAACAAGAGTGGAAGAATTTGAATGAACAACCTAATGCACTAGGTGATGAACCTCCATGGCTATGGTTGGATGTGAAACTTGCAATCGTGAATGGATGAAAAATTGGCAGCGGAATGGAGCAGCTCTAAGCATGGAAGACAACGTGTTTCACTGGAGGAAAATGATCTAGAAATTGAGAGGAAGAGAAGAGAGGTTAGAACAACTCTTTAAAGGTTCTAGGCTATGCAAGATGTGTTAACCTAGAGAGGAGCTCAAACAAGAGTGGGCTGGAAAATTTTTAGGACTTTACTATATTCATTCAAGCTAAATTTCAAAGGCTGAGTACATGAATTTATAGCCTTCCAAGTCAGCCAACTTGGAGCCAAAAGTGAGTGGGAAATTCAAATTTAAAATTTCTAGATTTAGAGCAACCAATAGCCATGTGAGACTTGTCAAATGATCAATGGAAGGGGGTGGCAATGGTGGACCTTGTGTCATGTGTCAAGTCACACTTAAAGCATTGAGGACATGTACCAAGTGTGAGGATGGGCGTTCCATGCTTGCTCTTGATGCCCTAAGTTGCCTAGGGTTTCAAATGGGCTTAAATGAAACCCAATTTGAAGCTCTAGGTGACCCTGTGCATTATTTTGCTCTTACTATGGGCTCAAAATACAAAGCTTAAAAGAAAAATACAGAGGCCCAATACATGGCCTAAAAAGGAAAATTAAACTACACTACTATTTACAAACAAATCAGTGGCCCAAGTTGATAAGTTCAGCTGAGTTTCTCTTGGATTCTTCTGGTCTTTGACCTTGTGGTTGGGCCTTTATTAAGGGCTCTTCTATCACTAGGTCTCTCTGTTTTCTTGTATCAAATAAGTTTCTCCTTGCATTTCTTTCGATCTCTAGATCCATAAATGGTTCTGAAGAAATTGTCCTCCATAGTACCTTGCATACAAGAACACACAAAAACCTAGAACCACAAGTTAGTTCAAAATAAAAATAAAAACACAAATAAAGATGAATCTAAAGGAATTATAAATGCACTATTGTTATATATGGAAACATAAATTTCCCAACAACGGTGTCGAAAACTTGTTATCCTATTTTACTAATGATGACAAGTGCATCAGTCACAAATTAATTTGATATTAATTACAATGAATATATTGTACAAAGACACAATTACATCTTAATACATAAAAATATTACATAACCCTAACCACGATAAAATAATTTTAATGGAAGGTGTGACTAAAGAAAAGATCATTCAACTCTCCTCGGAATACACTTTGATCTTTTCGTGACTAAACAATACTAAATCGCAAACGTAAAACTTAAACTCTCTTAATAATCAAATATAACAAAATTCAACATAATAACATTTAAAAGACAAACTTTACAAAATGTAGTAATATTTATTAGTATTCTTGAATCCAAATACCAACACATTAAAAAATAAAGACTATTTATAAACTAATAAGCACAATATGATTCAATTATAAAAATTTAGTAACTACTATCTAATTTAACAACTAATAAATACTAATCAAATTTAGTTAAAAAATAAATAGATTAGCAATAACTAAACCAAAACGTACGAAATGCGACGGAAACTCGAAAGTGGAAGGCGTGCTAGGAGGCCCAAGTAGGGTGGGGCGCAGGACAACAACACAATGCGGCTGCTTGGGGCAGCAATGACGGGTCGTGCACGGCACAACGTGGGATAGAGGCATGGGGGCGAGGAGCGAGTTGCAAATTATACATTACCTACACTATTCAAAAAGCATAAACGAATGAGCCTAAAACTCTTCGAAGGATAGGGGAAAAAGCACGTAGCACAACAATGTGATAAGTGATGTGGTTATGCCATGTGGGAACATAGTCAATATATTAATTGACCCCGAGAAACCACCAATAAAGACCTAGGGTTCTCCCAAAGAGAACCGAATTCCTCCAAGCTTGCTGTGAAGGAACCCAGAGGGGCTGATCCTGCTTTTCCCAAAATAGAAGTTGTAATAAAGTAGAAGGGTTACAAGAGACAGAGATTGAAATGAGATAGCGATTGAAAGAGAGACGGAGATTAATAGAGAGGAATAGAAAAACAGGTATTATTTATTTTCTTATCTTCATAAAGTATGTTTCGGGTATATATATAGGTATGCCCTCCACTGCTTGCACCGTTTCACTATAAATTCCTAATAAAGAAATAACTGCTTGCTCCGTTTCACATGTATGGCATCATTTCACCATAAATTCCTAATACAAAAATAACTAATACTCTTTTAATATATAACAATGGCTCCCCCACCAAACATTCTTGTCCTCAAGAATGAAAAGAAGGATATGTCTTCTTCAAATCATAGTAAAATTCCCATGTAGCATCTTTTGGAAGTTGATGCTTCCACTTAATCAAAACCTTTGTCATTAGCATTCTTTTTCCTTTTACTGTTATACGGTCAAGTATAGTTTTTGGTTCTCTGTCTGCAGCAGTATATTGTGCTTCATAAGGAAGAGTGGGGTCTACTGTTGCCAATCCTACGTGTTTCTTCAATTGGGAAACATGAAAAACATTATAGATACATGAGGTACTGGGAAGTTGCAGCTAGTATGCAATTTGGCCTATCTTGTCAATAATCTTAAATGGCTAGTAAAACTTAGGAGACAACTTCATATTGACTCGTTATGCTACAGAAATTTGTTGATAGGGATGTAGTTTAACATAAACTAAGTCTCCTATACTATAATTTCTATCATATCCATGTTTATATGCATTCTGTTTCATCCTGTGTTGGACTTCTTAAATGAAATTTAAGAATCTTCAGCATTTCTTCTTTTTTAGTAAGGCTTCAATTCACTAGGTCCACTTTTGGAAGGTAAATTGGTGGTGGCTTGCTAAACACAATTTCATATGGTGTAGTTTTAGTAGATGTGTGATAGGTGGTATTATACCACCATTCTACTAAGGGCAGCCAATTGCTCCACTGAGATGGTGAATCAGAACACCTACATTGGAGATATGTTTCAAGGCATCGGTTGACTATCTCTGTTTGACCATCTGTCTGAGGATGGTAACTGGATGACAACTAGAGTTAAACCTCTTGGAATTTCATGAACTCTGTCCAAAATGCACTAACAAAAACAAAATCTCTATCACTGGTTATTGTATTTGGAAAACCATGCAACTTGAAAACATTATCCATAAATGCTTGTGCTACCTCCTTAGCTATGTAAGGGTGGCTAAGCACAATAAAATGGCCAATCTTGCTTAATCTATCAACAACCACAAAAATAACTTGTTTACTTGAAGAGTTAGGTAAACCTTCTATAAAATCCATGGATATATCCTGCCAGACTTGACCTGGAATATGCAAAGGTTGAAGTAATCCCAGTGAAGCGTTTGTCTCATATTTTGACCTTCTAGTACAATATATATTTTACCTTCTGCATAGTTCTTGTAATACCCGAGTGGCTGCTTGTAGGTGAAGAGTGTAGCCACTATAATATATATTGACGCAACTCCACATCATTTCCCACTACCAATTTACCTTTTCTTCTTAATTCCTCATTAATCTACTGGTAGTACTTATGAGAATTTGGATATGTTTTTAGCTCTTGCACCAATTGCTGTAGATTGGCATCTCTCAAAAAAAAACTTGCTGAATCTTTTGTGACAAATTTGGTTTCATTTGGTGTATTATCATAGAATTACAGTCCAGTGTAGTCATTTGTGATAAAGCATCAACCATAACATTGTCCTTCCTTGCTTATATTTAATGGCAAAGTCAAACTCCATTGACTTGACTAACCATCTTTGTTGAAAAATTATTGTCAATTGTTGATCTAGAAGATATTTTAGACTGTAATGATCAGTCCTTACCACAAATTGAGATGGTAACATATAGTGACGCCATTTTGAACAGCAAACACCACAACTAGTAATTCTTTCTCATAAGTAGAAAGGGTTTGTTGCTGCCTGTTTAGGGTTCTGCTGATGAATGTTGTAGGATGTTAGTCTTGCATTAAAACAACTCCTACCCCCATACCTGAAGCATTTGCTCTACCACAAATTTCTTTTGGAAATTTGGTAATGTTAACACTGGTGCTTTTGTTAAAGCTTCCTTCAACTGTTGAAAGGATTTTGTCATTGCTTCTGAGCATAGGAACCTATCTTGCTTTAAAAGATTTGTTAATAGTTTAGCTATCCACTCAAACCCTTTCACAAATTTTCTATAATAACCGGCTAGGTCCAAGAAGCTCCCCAGTTGTTTAATATTTTGTTAAACTGGCCAGTTCAACATAACTTCTATTTTTGTAGGATCAGTTTTTACTCCTTGCTTATATATGAAATGTCCTAGATATTTCACCCTGTTGATAACAAAAAAACATTTCGACTTTTTAGCAAATAATGAATTGTCACGTAAAACAAGAAAGACTTGCCTTAAGTGGTGTAGATGAGCTTTTCTCAAATCTGCACTATATATTAGTATATCGTCAAAAAACACTAACAAAAAATTTCATAGAAATTGTTGGAAAATAGAGTTCATTAATCCTTGAAATGTTGTTAGTGCATTGGTTAACCTAAATGGCATGATAATATATTCATAGTGTCCTGCATAGGTTTTGAAAGTTGTCTTGTAAACTTCTCCAGGATTCATTCTCACTTGGTTATATCCTACTCTCGGGTCAATCTTAGAAAAAATTGAAGACCCGTGTAGTTCATCTAAGAGGTCATTTATGAGTGGAATAGGAAATTTGTTCTTAATTGTATTTTTGTTAAGATCCCTATAATCCATACATAGTCTCCAAGTACTAACCATTCAACTCCAAGTACTAGGTCACAACAGCCTAAAGGAATAAGAAGAACATCATAGGTGAAAGTTGTTTGTTGGATTCTCCACACAAATTTCTTCACCACAGAAGAAATCTTGATCTTGTTCCCATCCGCTACTATTACCAATAAAGGATCCCTTTCCTCTATCAAACATCCAAATTTCTTTGTAATTTGGATATCCAAAATATTATGAGTACTGCCATTGTCCAAGAGTATATGTAGAGGTTGTTTATTAACATAGCCAGTGACTCTCATATTTCGAAAATTAGCTACCCCTGTCAATGCACTAACCGATATTTATGGCTTAGCTTGTTCTTCTTTATCACTTAATTCTTGATCTGAAGGTGTTTCTTGAATTTTCATAACATGAATTTGGATTTTCTTGTGGGTCAAACTATACTCTGTTGTATATGGTTCTTCACAAAAATAACAAAGGCCTTTGGCCCTCCTTTCACTCATAAATGTTGGTGTTAGAGTTCTAGTAGGCCTTAGTTGATTTCGATTTCTATTAGGACTTTTGTGAAATTCCATTTTGTCTGCACTCACTCGTTTAGGACCAAGAATACCTTTATTTTTTATAAGATACCAAGAATAATCACTATTTGTATTTTGACTAACGAGAAAGCTTTGTGGACAATGGTTGGTTGAAACATGTGTACCATCATTTTTATGTCTTTCCTTAATCCCCCTAAGAAACAACTCACATTATAAGATTCTAAAAGATTTAACTTGTTTATGATAGTGTCAAACGTATCATAATATTGATCTACTGTAGTTTTTTGATGTAATTTCATCAAGTCAGCCATAGGATCCATGCAAACCTCTCCAATTTTTCCCGAATCATTAAACTATAAGCCTTCCAAGACAACAATGAACAGTTGGTGTATTTGGCCATAGTTGTCTGCCATTGAGTTGCTCTTCCTTCAAGATGTACGATGGCTAATTGCACTTGCATATCATATGGGGTATTATCAATAGAAAAAAAATTCACATTGATACAACCATTGGTCTACATTTTCATCGTTGAACCTTGGAATTCAATACAGGAACATCTTGTTGGAGTAGAATATGGTGGTTGTTTGAAACTTTTCTGCCATTAAATGATTGACTATCTTGTTTCACATGTATGACACCGTTTCATTATAAATTCCTAATACAAAAATAACTTCTTATACCGTTTCACTATAAATTCCTAATACAAAAATAACTAATACTCTTTTAATATATAACACAATTTGCAGAAATTGCAATGATACCCTTCCATCCGCATTTAATTATATTAATAAGATGACAATTGCACTAAAATTTGTTGATGTATAACATCTTTTATTTTGTGGAAGTAAGAAATAAAAGTACAAAAGTTAGCATGTAAAGCCTTGTTTTACTTGCATTTATTACTACCATCATAATGATATAAACAATTAGGACCAAAATACTATATTTTGGTAAAAAAATAAAATATGAGCCATTTTCCATTTCTTAAACTGCATAGGTGTGGTTGAAATTCTTTTTATAGTTCGTAAGAATTGAATAGGTGTCCGAGGCTTCGTTGGAATTTTCATCTGTATATACTTTGCACTGTTTTTCATGCGGATAACCCGGCCGCGAAAGCCACTCCAGTGGATGGTAACCAGGCTGACCCGGATATAAACTGGGCCACCGTGAACCTATTTGCCTCCACAGAAGACTTAATGACCCGGTACCCCGGCCATTTGACCCGCTGGCCCACAGCCGCACCCGGCCCGTCATTCATGTACTCACCATAATACAATGTGTCCAAAGCAAAGTCTCCATTCCATTCCAACCATCCACGGGGATGTATGTGGTCACCCATGTAAGATAACATGAAGACGGTTCTAGAGAACTGCTTCCATGGACGGCCCAAATAGGTGGGGAAGCTGCCCTTAACCGGGACAAGATCCGGAGCGGGTTGGATCCGACAATTGTGCATGGATATGCCCGTATTCTGATTTGGGTCTTTTCTATTTTGGGCTGTAATGGTGTTCTTCTGTTGGGCCATGGGCTTACGAGCATATATGTTGCACTTCTGGAAGACGACCGCAGCATTGCCGAAGATGAAGTCTACAGTACCGTAAATGTCACATTCTCGAAAAAATTGACGATTAGAGTGGACGTAGCATGAGTCTTGGTACCCCACAATGTTGCAATGGTACACCACCGCGTGGTCGGCTCCGACACGGAGCGCCACCGCTTGGTGCTTCCCCGGTCCGGCATAGTTCTCGAACGTGATGTCTCGTGCAATGAATCCAGCACCGCTAGCAGCTGCCATAATTCATAGTCTAAATTAGGAAAATGAACTAAGTGAAATAAATTGTAGTTAGAACTTAAAAACATCACTAAAGTAAAAAATAAAATAAAATGTATTTATATTTTAAAAAATATTATAAATAAGAAGTGTAGTGTCTAATTTTTTTTTTAATTTAATTTGGGACATAATCACATATTTTGATTGATAATTTTGTCTTGCATTGCAAGACTAGCCAACAACCAATAATTGAGTGTTAGTAATTTAAGTAGGGGTCTGTCATTAATGTTTGGGTTTATTTAATTCTACGTTGCCACATGAGGATAACGCTGTCCACCAATGTATAGGATATGTTACTAATAGTAATTATGATAATGGAATAGTGACAATTAAAAGTCAAGAAATGAATAATCATTTGCTTTGACAAAGGGAAGATAATGCGTAAGGTTTATGCAATATGATATTGTTTAGTTGAGCCAGGTTTCTTTAAACTTCAACAACCAACCACCTCTTCTCTTATCAATGATTTTTCCAACATCAATAAAATAGGTACGAAGTTAGTTGTGGGGTGATGTTATTTTGATGTGGCATGATTATCAATTGAAATTTTTGTTCTTGGGGTTAGATTCTGCAATTACTTCTCGCTTTTTGAATGAAATTCAGCAATACAAATTTAGTTGTGACTTCGAAAATAGAGCATATAAAAACGGATTTACTGAAAAACGTGTTCCACGGAAACAACGAGTGTATGCACTAATGTTACGTATACCACGATCAGATACTAGTTTTGTTTCTAAAAGTACTACGAGACACGTATTGAGGTTTATTTGGAAAAAAAAAAATTCTAAACTGAGTTCAAGAAAAAAATAAAATTAGTTTTGTTCAAATTATTGATAATTTCTCTAGTATATATATTTTTAACTTGAGCATAGTTTAATTATAATTTATAAAAAAAGTTAATTTCAATTTTCTTTTTCAAAATCATGCTAATAAGCTCGTCATTATCGAGAGGTTAACTTTCATGGTAAATACAGAAATGGTGGCGGTGGGGGTAATATTGTCCAAGTGGACTTTAACTTGGACATGGAAAAGTCATGCAACTAGACAAATACGAATATAAGCATTAACAACTAGAACGACATGGGCCATGTGCAAGTTTGCGGTGTTCAATTATCATGCATGTTAATGGTTCACATTTTTCTATCCATACTTTTCTCAAAGTGCAAAAAATAAGCAAAATTTGAAAATTTGTATAGTCGAGGAATGTACCGAAGGAAGCAGTGTGGAATGTGGTCATGCCATCTATCACATTCTTTTTTCCTGTAATGACAGTTTTGCCCTTCCCATCTCCGATAAACATCAAATTTGTTTTCTTTCTGCCCACCTTTAAATTATTCTCCTCATACCTGAAAATTCCATCATATCCAAATTAAAGTCACCCACAAATCTCATACTTTTAATCCATTGCAATCATAAAATACAAAATAACACACTGTAAAAATTAACATAAAACCAGCTTTGAGTAAACAAATTTGATTTAACATCCTTTTGAGTCAACAGCATAATTAATCGAATATGTTTCCCGACAAATTTGATCTAACATCAACCTAAGTTAACGGAAATTGTGGCGTAAACATTGTTAGAAATTATAATAATACCTTCCCAGACAATTCTGAGAAGTGCATGCAGAAAAGTGTTTTTCAAATAATAGCGTAACTCGTCACCGACCATGTTCGCTTTTATTCAGTGCATATCATATCACGTCCAATAATGAAAACAGTTAAAAAAAACAAGAAAATAATTAAAAAAGTGCAATGTTCGTTATCTCGAAAAGCGTATACTTTTCTGAAAGATAGTAAGCAGGAATACTATGTGCATTAAACAATAAATATATATTCAGGTGATATTTGTTTAATTACCTTCCTGCCCTCACGTAAATAATGAACCGGCGACTGCTGTGTTCCGGCGCTTTCTTAATGGCCTCTGCAATTGTCTTCACCGTTCCGTCACCGTTCTTAGACACCACAATATCTGCTTGAATCGCTGACGTGGCCAAACTCAATAATCTTCTATCACGTTTATTCAACCAACTCGGGAATTTCCCCGAGATATCATCGTCTTCTTCTTCCATTAATCGTCTCTTATTCTGAATCGGCACCCCCGAGAAATCGCCACTTCCACTGCCCGAAAATATCGCGAGACAATTGCTAACGAGTTCAGACAAGTCCTTCAAGTTATCAACCATCTGGTCCTTGAGGCTCCCAGTGGAGTCCTCGAGCCCCTCCGCACACGTGTCATGATTAGTGAGAGCGGCGCTGAGCCACGTCATCACATCTTCGGTAGATCCATCGGAGCCTGATCTCAATTCGGCGCTGTTAGATATAGCCGAAGGCGAGAGGATGGAGTCGAGGGATCGGGAAAGAGAGTCCATGGACTCCTCCAATAACTCGAGGCAATCTTCGTAAGCCGCGCGAACTTTGGGTTCGGTGGCGACGAAGGAGAGGCCGGAGGAGGCGAAGAACGCTCTGCTGACGTGGCGCAGGGTCATGTTGAATGAGATGTGGACCAGGTCTTGCTCCGAGGCTGTGGTGGAGCCGGGAAAGTCAAGAAGGGAGTTGATGCATAGGGTGGGGAAACGTGTCTTGCTGCAGGTTCGGGAAATCGCCTGCAATGTGGGAATTTCATTTGTTTTCATTAGGATCATGCAATGAAATGAAGAGTTTGGAAAAACCAAATTCTATCTTAGTTGAGTGTTTATATGTTTAAACTTTTTTCCATTTAATTTCTACGGATAAAAAAAAAAATAAAAATGGGTCTTGCCTGAGTGGGCTTGCGGGATAGGTTGTGCCCGTTTTGGTTAGTGGAGGCGCGGGAGCGGGCAACGGTGACGAGGACGGCGGAGATGGTGGCGGCGACGATTAAGGCGGCTCCGAGAAGAAAGAGGAGGATGAGCTTTCTTTTGGTGGTTGCGGAGGATGAAGAGGGGGTTGGTTTGGTAAGAGGAGTGGTGGAGCGGCGGGAGGAGCCACCTGGGTCGTTGGGCCCCAATCTGCCATATTCCATTGGGTTAGTGAAGGTGGGTGTGCGAAAGGGGATGAAGGAATCAGTTAGTGGTTTTTGGTTGAAGTGGGATGGTGCGGTTTTTATAAATGCGGTGGTGTGAATATTGAGTGAGAATTACACTGTGAATGTAAAAATTGGAAGGTTGGTGTGAAGTCGACGTCGTAGGAATTAGCTGGCTGCTACTTCCAGCGTTGGCCACTGGATGTGAATGGATAGTAGAGTTAGAGAGCTTTATTTGCCTTTTTCCCTACCCCTTGCCTTCCTCGTCCTTATTCTATATTATTATATATTATTGTTCTATGCTTGTTCCTGGTTTGTGCTGAGTTGGAATTGTTCTACGTAAACCAGTCATGTCATTGCTACTAATTGAATTATAAGATGTTACAAGGTGGTGGTTGTTGCGTTAATTTATCACTTATCACGTGGGATTGATGTAACATGTTTTTCACTCCTGTTTGTATTTTGTGCATAGACGAGTTTATGTAAGAAGTGGCACTGAACTCAAGTTATAATGATATATGTCGATTCAATCAATAGTAAATTTTTTTATCTTGAATCTTAATTCTTTATATGAGTAGTGATAGTTTGATGCCCAATCAAATAAATACTAATTGATAATTTAAAATAATAATCTTTTCATCATACTTATTTTACTTTTTAATTTAAAATCCTTTTATGTATTATTATTATATAAAGGTGATGGTAAAGTGGATGCATGTTTTTTTAGGTTGTTTAAAGTATTATATATATTTGGATTGTTTCAAATAGATTTTTTACCTGGATATCTAATACCTTAAATACAGTTTATCTTTATTTAATTCTGATTATTATAATGTTTCTAATTCTCAACAGTCATGCAGAGATTCTCTTGAATTACTTATTAAGACAGCGAATATGTCTCTTAAGGTCTATTTCATATAATTTACATAAAGAAAACGGAAGATAGAAAGTGGATAATTGATAAAATGAGACTTCAGTGGAGTGTTTTTCATTATTTTGGTGACTAAAAAATAACGTTTTCTTTAGATAATGAATCACTAGGACAGTTTAATTCTTAAATATTTCGATTTTTTTTTTTTACTTTGGTCTTGTAATATAATGAATGGATGGTCTACGAATGAAGTCTGTACTACTTTATCTTTATGACATGGTGAGAAGGGACACGCATGTCTTTCTTAACTATTAAGCTAAATATTCGATAACATCATTGTCGTGTCCGATTTTTAATGTAGTTTATTGCCTCTCCTTTCCACTGTTAATCATGTCCAAAAGTGGCCACTAATTATCCTTATTCTACTGTTCTCAATTTTACAAGCCATCATTCCCACTTTTCGATATCTTTTCAACTTTATTAGAAACGTCCTAGCCTTTACACGACTTTTCTACGCTTACACTTCATAAGAAAAAAATGTGCTTTTCTTACTGTAGGTAACAAAGGAAGTTCTCCGGAAACAAATGTAAAGTAGAGCTAAACACCAGTTTCCCTTTCTCAAAGAAATAGGAGGTGGTACGTTATTGAAAAAATTTGGATGGCAGGTTTCTAAAATTTTCATTATTGATATTTCTATTAAGGTGTATTAGGAAGAGGAGTTCATTGTTAAGTGATTAGGTGATTTACATTCTTTTCATTTGTTATAACTAAGAACTATGAAAATTTTTAGTTAAAGTTTCGTTTTGTCGTAGTCTCCTTTTAATTTGTTTTTTTTTTTTTTTTCTATAATTCTTATTAGACTTTTTTTTTTCTCTTTTAGTTATATTCATGACATCTCTTTAAACTAGTAATTCGTATTAGAAATTATTTAAATGAATTAACATTATTAGTAAGTTTTAATGCCTTAATAAAATTATCAAGATTCACTTGTTAAATAGAGTCTGGATCTAGGACAATCAGGCTTAGTCTATAACACTATACAACCTTTTAGTATCAGACTTTGAGTCTAGAAGTTGTTAGCACGTGATGTTCAATAACAAATGCACCAGTCACACATATAACAAGTGATAAGTAAATATTGTCTATTAAATGACTTGTATAATACATTGTAATCTATAACTAAATTAAACTAAAGAATAATTCTATTATTTGTTTAATGACCAGGAAAAATAATTTTGTTAAATAAAATATTAAATTATTTTGGTATTCTTATCGAATACTTGGAATGTAGAAAATGTTAAGAATACTATGAAATGTAATTGCTAGGATTAGACTTCATCAAACTCCACTCTCATGCATAAAATCATTTATTTTCTTTCCAAACTAATGTTAATGTTAACCCACTAAAATACTCAAATCCTAATCCCCTAGGTGAATGAGTCTAAGTTTACCTATTAAAAGTCAATTCCTTGAGCAATCAATAAACAAAACTTGTTTTCTCTATGAAGGTTTTAAGACAACTAATGAATCAAGTTCTATTCCCAGAGAAAATCTTTCACTAGGTATTTTAATTCAATTCTATATTACAAATGATATTTTCCAATACCCAAGAATCAAATATTAAGCCATGGATGATCAAACCACAATAGACATTAAATATAAAAGAAAAATACTAACATTGAACGGAAAGACATATATAGTAAAACCAATATGGATTACATGAGAGTTCAGTTGGTTAATTCTAATATAAATGGGTTTAGTTCCTCGTTGTCACGAAGAAACCAAACATTGTGATGAATAATGGAAGAAAAAAATTATAGAAAGAGGAGAAAAGAGAACTTTTTGAAACCTTAGTCGTTCCTAGTTTGATCTGTTTTCTCTTCCAAGACGATCTCTTTAACTCTAATGTCGAGACCTCCTTAAATACATATAACAGTATCACTGGCTCTTGGCCTCAGTGGCACCCACCGCTATTCTAGCATCACTGGGAATAATGGGAATCATTGAGTCTTGACCTCAACACTGCCTAGCACAATTCCATGGCACTGGGTACAATTTCCCTAATCACTCTCAACTCGAGTGACACCCTATGCGATTCTAGCACCACTGGGCATCATTCTCTGCATCAGATTTTCTCTTATATCTGTACCATAGACTTCAATCTTGCTTTTCTCAATCCAAACGCCTCTTGTTCATTTATTAGACAAATTTATGAGGATTAGTGTACAATTTGATTCTAAGACCCTAATAACCAATTATTAACAAAAGGATAACAAAAATAGAGAATTTAGAATAATTTGATGAATTTCTCTAATAAGTGGATAATCACATAATGAACAACCTTTTACATATGGTATGGACTTTAAATTATGCTAATGTACATGACTGCCTCTTATGTACTTCATGCACCCGCCCAACAAAGGTGTAAAATAGTTACAACATGCTATGATAAATAATTTTTAATTTGTCTAATTATGTTTTTCCTTTACTGTGTGATCGGACAACCAACGAAATCCTGGAAATTATGAAATTATCCCTGTTGAGTTATGTGGTTTCCTTATAAGGATTTTTTTGAACTTATTTAACAAAAATGGACAATAACAACCTAATGCATTCATGTTGATTCTTGTCTTCAACCAATTTGTACTAATGTTATTTCAACCTTTTATTTCCATTCCACCTAGTCTAAGGTCCAACTCCAATGCAATAAACTACAATAATGTTTATTGGTGGTTTCTCCAATGCAATAAACTACAATAATGTTTATTGGTGGTTTTCAATGTAATGAACCAAAACCAAAATAGTTTATACTTTGCTTATCTTAGTAATCTTATATGGACACTTAGAAATAATTAATTAACATTCCAAACACACGTGATCACCGAATTTCTTATATACACTTCTCAAACCAAATAAATAAAGTACAGATTTCTTAAAAAAAACACATTTCAAATATGAACAATATAATTTTTGTCATATAACAATTGAAGATATACAACGTAATCCAACAACATCCACTACAATTACAATACACAATTCACTAACAAACTAAGAAGCCTTTCATATTTTGCTTGAATATGTAGTTCAAGGACTTTTTACAGTAAAGACCTTAGGATGATTTTTAGGTTTATGTTTCATCCGAATGTAATATTACTTTCTTAAGTGGAAATCCCACATATCCTTATGTTCAGATGGAATGGTTAATTTGAGTCATAATCTTCTGCAAACAAAAAACATGTGAGAGAAGAGACACCATACCAAAAGAGAGCAAAAAGAAAATACCAACATCATATTTGAGATCGTACCGTTCGACCAACAATAAAAGAGCTTCTTAAATAATAAGCACAAAGTTTTATCATAAAATTACAAAGATTATTAAATACATAAAATAATAATAAGCACAAAATTTTACCATAATTCACAAATGCATAGATAGACTAAAGATCAGTAAAAGAGAACAATTCTTATATTCTATTCAAAGTGGAGGATATGTAGTGAGACATGCATTTTGAGAATTTTTTTACGAACAAAACTTTATAGATTAGCCAAAAATATTTAACCATCATACATATATTTCTTTCATATAATGAGTAATTTTTCATTCCATGCTTACCTTTAATATTCTCACAGGCTTTATGCTTGATCTTAGTGCTCCCGTCAATCTTTATGAGAAGTATATAACAATTGGAATAGCCAAATACATCTAGGTCTACAAAACACATCATATTCCTAAAATACTTTCCAAAAAACATCAACATATAAACTTACACCAACAGGAGCTAGATTTTTTTTTTCTTCAGAAAATAGAATGGTTGGTTGTGCATGAACTGAATTAGATAACTTTATAAACTATGAAAGATATATCTTGCCTCCATCACTCGAAAGTTAAAGTTTAGGTTAGCAACACCAGTGAAATTTGCTGTACCATTTCCAATAAGGGCTCTCTTATGGCCATCAGGGTCTGCAGTACCTAATATTAATTTTATTTAGCATCCCTATAGTGATGTTGCTAAAATAGAAGCCACCAAATAATCAATAACAGATGCACACTATAATAAAAAGGTAGAAGATTTGGACAAAGGGAATTACAAACCAAAATCATATCGTTTACAATATAATCTCCTAAAATATTCTATGGAAAAATTCCTTTAGCCTGAAAATGGGAAGATGAATATGAGTATTTGTACCCATAACCTGTGATGAGTTACTTGTATCCAACCCTTTAAGTCCAGATTCAAGGGATGCATAAGGTGTTTGTGTCCAAATTTACGGTAGGATGTGTTGTAAAAAACGGCTAAAAACACAAATAAAGTTAAATTCTGGAGGCGTGAAAAATCGTTGTCTTTAAAGACTTATCTACGATAAATCATTATAAGAAAAAAGCTATTTAAAAACTAATTTTTAGCTGTCAAATAAAATGGTTGCTAATTATGACCAATCTAGCTACCAAATTAGATTTTGGTTACTAAATAACTACAAAATAGAAGTAATGATTGAATTTAGTGACCAATTAAGTCAAGATAATTGGTATCTAACATTAACTACCAAGGTTTTAGTGACCTACATCATTAGATTCTAAATTAATCTCTAACTTAATTAGATACCAATTTAGAATCCAATGGTATAGGTCACTAAAACTTTGGTAGCTAGTGTTAGATACCAATTATCTTAACTTAATTGGTCACTAAATTCATATTTTGTAATTATTTAGCAATCAAAATTTAATTTGGTGACTATTTTGGTCATAATTAGCAACCATTTCATTTGGTAGCTAAAAATTGGTCTCTAAATAGTTTTTTTCTTGTAGTGAATTATGCAAGTCCCTTAAGATACAACAGGAAATTCTCAGATGATAACGAGGATATCAGAACTAGCAAGTAAGCTCTTTTATATGCAAAATAACCTAGGACTTTAGAGAAGAAAAATTGTGAAAAAGAAAAGAGAGAAGTGGAGATGTGATTTTCGGATAAAGGAGAGAGCCTTTATTTATAGAGGATAAGAACTATGTAGTGTGTGAGTGGTTTTGAATTGTGAAGAGTGAGGAACGAAAATGGAGGAAACGGCTTGCAACTTTAGCTGCCTCCAACATTTGTGAAAGAGCTCCCTGATCGAAAGAAACGACTTCAACGTTCAAAAACAGAAGCCAACAACCCACTTTCAAAGTTTCTGGAAGATACGTAGTTGCCAGAAAGATCTCCGCAGATTTTGTAAAATAAGGTTTAGATCGAGTTCAAGAGGGGGGGGGGGTGAATTGAACTTTCAAAATCTTTTCACAAATATGAATTGTTCTTGAAATAGAGAATGAAAATTCTTAATTCAATCAATCAACTCGTGTAATTCTGGACTGTCCAGTAAACAATCAACTGTGCACATAAAAAATTATTAGAGATAAACCCAGAAAACAATTTACAGTATAGAAATGTGTTAATCCATATTCAAGATAATTAAACACAATCCAGTAGATTAAAAGTAACCTAGAAACACAGTTGATTCAAATATATGTAAACAGATTCAGTGATCAATTTATTAATCGAGTGCAAGCAGATAATAAAAAGATCAAGAAGAGAGAAGAGGAAATCAAGAACACAAAGATTTATCCTGGTTCACCCTTCCTCAAGGGCTACGTCCAGTCCTTTGCAAACTAGCAAAGATTTCCACTAAAAAGATCACAAGATCAGTTTACAACCCTTGCTCCCAGCAAGTTACAAACTGCTCCCCACAAGTTACAAACTGCTCCCCGCAGTACTTACTACTCCTAACAGTAAACCCACACCTCACTGAACCCTCAGCTAGTGTGAAACCAATGCAAAAACCCACTGCACTAAAACATTTGCAATCCGCAAGCAATACTGCTCCCCGCAGCACTCACACTCTACTGAACCCCTCAGCAGATGTGAGACCAGTGCAGAAATCCACTGCACCAACTCAATTACAGATTCAGTAATTGAAAATAGTTAACAGAATACAATAACAACAAGATCAACAATTGATCACATAGAACTTCTACACAGAACAGATTACAAAGAATGAAGATCAGGTGTAGAAGACTTATCTTTGGTCCAGAACCAAATTCGCAAGAACCTCACTCAAGAATGCTTAAAGATTCACTTTCTTGGAGGTTTCTTGTTTTGAAAAGCTTGGTCAAAGGATGATCGCACAAAAGGGGCGCTATATCTCACTTAGAAATTCTCAAGGAATGATTTTCGAAAATCTTAGATATTTTGAAAATGATAGTGCCCATTCCTTTAAATACCCAAATCAGTTTTAAAATAGCTTAGCTGTCACAGTTCAATTAATTGAACAAACCATTCAATCGATTGAATTGACCGTTAGTTAACCTAGTCAAAGATTCCAGTAGTAACAGAAATAACTGTCACATTCAATCGATTGTTTTAGAAATTCAATTGTTGAAAAACCTTTTCCAGCAAAAATCAGTTTGGGCTATTTTTCTTAAAACCAGTTTTAATAAAAATATTTGTGAATCTCTTTAGCACCTCAGGAATGATGAATCATGCCACTAATGATTAAGGACTAAGCCAACACCAACACACAAACACAACTAAGGACCAAGACCGAATCACCCAACCATCTTCATGTTGGCTCAAAGTCTTCACTTGAACAATTCTGGTTCAGGTTGGTTCCAACAGATTCTTCATGAGGCAGTCTTCATCAGCTCACGTGCTAGGCATTGATCTAACATAGTCCAGATCCTATCCATCAGAAACTTCAGCAAGTTATAGTCTTTATTGACTTCATCAAATCACATGCTTAGCCTTGGTGCTAACATATTTGGGTACAATTGTTGTGGTCGTTAGGGTTCAAATGTTATTTCATTTTTTCCCTTTTTTCGATTTTGCGATACTCTGTTTTCACAATAGCATGAGGGTGTAAGAGAAGAATAAATGAGGTATGATATGTAGTTTGGCAAGATATATAAGTGAGGAGTGGTGGAGTATAGGAGAGAGTGAGGAGAGAAAGTGTATGCCCATTTTTTTTTGCTGCCAAAAAATTGTGTGCTGCATCTTTTTTGAGAGTGTACATGAGTGAAGGGAAGGTGTGTGACGCATTTTGCAAAAGCAACGTGTGGTGTAGCTTTTGGGCATGTAGAGGTTAAGGTGGTAGAATAGGGGTGAGTCTACGAAATATTTGGTGTACGTAGAGAGATTTTGGAAAAAGTGTGAGGGTGATGTATAGTAGAAACATGGTATGCAAAGCAGTTGTGGACTGTTGGCCCATAGGAAAATGTGGCGATGTGCATACTAAAATGGGGTGTGGAAAGCGATTTTGAACTGCTAGCCCAAATAAAAGAATGGGGTGCACATAATAAAAGAGGAAATGTAAAGAGTAAGCCTGAACTGCCAACCCAAATAGAAAAGTATGGGTTTGAAAGGTAATTCCAAAAGTGCAAAAGGTAAATTTTATTTTTAATTTTTATTTTTGTTTATTTTCTTTGTAAACCTAATGGAATTGAACCAAACTATATTTTTTTATTTTCTAAAAATAAAAAGTAATAAAATCATAAACTAACACTCCAAACTTTTATTTTAAAAAATATTTTTTTACTTTCTTAACATTTTAAACAAAAAAGATGTTTTTTTTTCTAAAATTAATCAAATACATTTTTTATTTTTTAAAATATTTTTATTTGTTTGGATAAAATCGAATATTTACAAAGATGACGAATGTAAAGAATGGAAAGATGACGAACAAGCAAGAGAAATACAGAAACTGAGAAATCTACAAACTTACCTCTTGGAAGAACAACGAAAGTTAAAATCCTTGATAAACAGATAAGACTAGAAGATAAATGAGCAAAGTGAAGAAGAGAAATGATGCTTAGAGAAATAAGAAACTTGTAAAGGAAGTTTGAAATGACCAAATAAGCCATGCTAGTTGTCAAGGCATAGGTTTTAACAACTTAATTTGTGCAGTATCCACAAAACTACTAAATTATCTCCCTTTAAAGTTGTGTATGGTTTTAACCCTTTTGCACCTTTAGATTTGTTGTCATTGTCTAATCCACAAGATATCATTCATAAAGAAGGGGCATCAAAAGTAGAATTTGTGGGAAAATTACATGAGAAGGTTAAAAATAAAATACAAAAACAAAGTGAGAGATATGCTAAACAAAGCAATAAGGAGAGGAGAGAAATAATTTTTGAAGAGGGAGATTGGGTTTGGCTACATTTACACAAAGATAGATTTCCAAAATAAAGAAAGTCAAAACTCAACCCTCGTGGTGATGGACCATTTCAAGTCCTCAAGAGGATTCATAATAATGCATATAAGTTGGATTTGCGTGAAGATTATATGTTGGATTCAATGTCATTGATTTAATTCCTTCTAAAAGTAGTACAAATGATGAGGCAGATGATCCTGATTTGAGGACAAATCCTCTTTAAGAGGGAGGGGATGATAAAAGAAGCCCTAAGCAGGGTCCTACTACAAGAGACATGGCCAGACACATACATAATGAGTGGGATTCAGATGCTCACGTTAAACCCAAAATACTGTCAAACTAGTCCAGCTTGTATCTGTAAAATTGTATGGCATATATTTTTTCTTTGTTTTGTACATTCATCACTTGTTCATTCATTATTTTGTACATTGTTGCAAGCTTTCTTACTTCTATGGGTTCTTTTTTTGCACCAACTTTTGTTCTTTCTTGGAGGATACAAACTTAATCTCCTCTTGGGTTTAGTTTGGATCCTACAAACCTTCAACGGGTCATATTAGTTCTTCTTTATGGAAGCCTTTATATAGGCACTGGAAGAGGATAACCATCAAGAGACCATAAATATCTATGAGCAACTCCAATTCTTCTTATCTCTTTTCTACGTTTATCGAGCTTGAATATGACATTAAATTCAACTTTAAATGCTTTTCTTCTGTACTCAACATCCTGAATCACTAAGAGTGCTAATATCTTTAGGTAACATAACCTTTTGCACCCATTCATGGTAAAAGTGAACATCGTACAATGCTAATGGCTAGATCAAAAGTGAAATGCTCTTTGTGTTAAGAGGTTAGTTAAGAAAGCAACTTTAACTCTTGTTCCAAGAGATTCAATATTGACTTGTACTTTATCTTGAATTAACTAGTTTTGTTAAACAAAAGGTGGTGGACATTTGCTGCAACATAGAATAAGCATATAGAGATCTATTGAAATATGTGGTTATCTTTTGTATATGAACATATTGTATAATGTTTCATGTCCATTTCATCTGACCTTACATGCGTCCTATCAAACGTAAGAGAATACTGCACAATGTTTTATACGCATATAGTCTGATGTTACTTCGTCATGATCTTCTTTAGCATTAGTCTTAAACCACTCTTCTTCTTTAGATTGTAGACTATCACGAACCTTGTTTCCACTAATGAACTTGTGTCTGAAAGTATGCAACTTTAAGCCTGTGTTTGGTTAAACTAATTTGTGTGGATGTACTGTTCAAGAGGATGGATTATTGTGGATAAAGTCTGTTTGGTTGCATTAATTTGGGAGGATAGATTGGAGAGGATTTGCAGGATGGGATCCTCACTCATGTGAAGAGATTTGAAGGGATGAAATTGGAAATTACAAAATAGTCATTGTAAGTGAGTTGGAAATTATGAAACACCCTTTTCCACTAGGGTCAATTAGTAATTTCACAAGTATATCAATTAAAAAAATAAAAAATCTATAACCTCTATCAAATCATTCCCAAACTTTCTCAAACATTCATTTCAAATCCCTTCAAATCTTACCATCTATCCATTAATCCAAACAACCTTATCATCCACACACAATCCACTCAAATTCCTTCAAATCCATTCCCTCAAATCCACTCCTCCAACCAAACAAAGCCTAAATGGTTTTTTTTCTGTACCCAACATTTTGAATCACTGATAGTGCTAATCTCCTTGGGTAACATAACCGTTTGCACCCATTTATGGTAAAAGTGAACATCGTACAATGCTAATGGCTAGATCAAAAGTGAAATGTTCTTAAAGTTAAGAGGTTAGTTAAGAAAACAACTTTACACTTGTTCTAAGAGATCTCGATATTGACTTGTACTTTATTTTGATCGGACCAGTTTGGTTAAACGAAAGGTAGCAGACATTTGCTACAACATAGAATAAGAATATAGAGATATTGAAATATGTGGTTAGCTTTTGTATATCAACATATTGTCTAATGTTGCATATTCATTTCATATGACCTTACATGCATCCTATCAGACGTAAGAGAATATTACACAGCGTTTTTACGCGTACAGTCTGACTTTACTTCATCATGATCTTCTTTAGTATTCGTCTTAAACCACTTTTCTTCTTCAGATTGTATACTATCATGTTTCCACCTATGAACTTGTGTCTGAAAGTATGTTATTCTGATGCCATGCTTTGTATTTATTGAGGTCTACCTCTGATGTTTCTTCCTCCAAAGATACCCAATAAACCTTACCATTTATCGTTATTTTCCTTTAAGTTTTTCGCTTTAGTACCTATTCAAACCCTAACTTTTAATGTTGCAAGCTCTACATGTTCTCATGATATAGTCACTTTATCCACCTCTGTAAGTGTGCCTAATATCCCTATAATTTCAAGGAAGCATTTCATTTTCCATAGAGACAATGGGAGTCCTCTACATCTCGTCCATACAACTTTATCTCCACTAACCTCTTCTTTAGTCTATGGGGTTATGGAATCAAATATTTCACCTAGTGCAACTCTATTTTCATTAAGGATTGTTGAGTCATTAGATGGTCTCACTGATTTCATACATTAGACGATCTCATTCATTACATGGTTTCTAGTGTTATGTTTTAATTATTTGTTTTAATAATGTTTGCAGAAAAATTAAATAATGTATGTAGGATTAGAATGTCAAAGTCAGAGTAGATGGTCAAAGTCAAGTAACACGTGTCAAATAACAAGTATCAAATTTTAATTAAATTGATTATTTATGAGAAAATTAATTTATAAAAATAAATAGTATTCAGAGATAAACTTAAAGTGAATTTTTAATTGAAAAATAAAATTTGATTTTTGATAAAGATAGAATTTGACAAAGATGGAATTTGATTTTTTATAAAGATAAAATTTGATTTTCGATAAAGATATAATTGATGATAAAGATAAAATTTGAGTTTTGATACCGATAAAATTTTATTTTCGATAGATAGAATTGATTTTTGATAAAGATATATAAAATTTGAATTTTTATAGAAATAAAATTTGATATTTGATAAAGATAACATATTCAAAAATTCAAGATTCAGAATCGTGTTGAAAATAGATTTAAGCTACACATGTTGATTCCAGCATCTATAAATAGGATTTAGAGGAGCATAACAGGAAGCATCGAAGCGAGCCAAACACTTAAAGATAAATCAAGAGCTTTGGGTAGTGAGCATTTAGAATATAAAAAATGTTTTAGGTTGAGAGTTTAAATTATTTTCATCTTGTAAAGTTATACCTAGTGAGCTTTATTGTTCTCTCTGATAGTGTTTATTTTTGTTAGTTCTTGGTCTCAGGAGGAGATAAAGAGAGTGTTACCTGGAGAGGAGATAATACTCGTGTTTTCTGGAAATGAGAGATTACTCGTGTTTTCCGGAGAGGAGAGAATACTTGTGTTTCTTGGAGAGGAGAGAATATTCATGTAACATGAAGAGGAGAGAATACCCGTGTAACATGAAGAGGAGAGAACACTCATGTAACATGAAGAGGAGAGAATACTCGTGTAACATGAAGAGGAAAGAATACTTATTCTAATCATATTGATTAGTGAAGTTCTCAAGCAATTGCTTAAGGCGACTGGATGTAGCTCAAGTTTGAGTGAACCAGGATAAATCTTGTGTGTCTTGGGTTTAATTTTATTGTTGTCTTATGTGTCTCAAAATTAATTTTTATTGTTGTTTATTTATTACTAGTAGAAAAAACACATTTAATCGCGGTTCTACAAGGCTTATAACTGCGGCTCTGGAACCGCAGCGGATTTAAAAGTACTGAAGCTACCACTGCGGTTGTATAACTGCAGTGGAAAATATAACATATCACCGCAGTTTTTATTACAACCATAGTGGTAAATTCACTGGAACCTTACCGCGTCGCCGTAGCCAAGGTATTCACCCTCAACCTCGAGTGGTGGTTCTATGGTTCGTCGTCAGCCACCAATTTGCTGTATCCTAGGAGTGATACTCCCGTCACACAGAACCCTACACTGCTGCCACCGCTCCCTTTGCCATGAACGTTGGCAGAAGCGCCACCTCCAAACCCTATCAATGTCACCTCCTTCAACTCCTTTACCACCGCCTCACCACCATGAGTCTCCCCATCGTTCTTAGCCTCGCCACCATCGTGCGATGACTTTATACTGTTGCCCACAAGCCTCTACCTCGCCACCATACAACCATCGCTCCACTTTCTCACCGCTGCACGTCGTCAACTACCGCCCACATCGTGGCTGCAAGCGGTAGATCCTCCGCGTCACCCTTCACCACCAACCCTCCCTCATTTCCATCATGAGCTTAGTCGCTGCAAGGACCGCGAGTTGCCACACCTTCTCTTTCATCTCCGGCATCGTCGACCTCCAAACACCTTGCAACAACCGTCAACTACAACACGCCTCTAACGATAACCCTCGCCACCGCTTCTCGTAATAGCCTCGCCGCCACTTCTCACAATAGCCTTACGCTGCCGCCGTTTTGGTCTTGATACACCATTGTTTGGCCACCGCTTTCTACGTTCACACCACCGCCTCTCTATCTCCAGATGGCAATCTTCTCAATCGCTCATTTTCGAAAATGAGAATAAAGAAAAGAAGGATACAAAGGTAAGGTTGTGAGAGGCCATGGCCCAAACAAGCTTTTGGCACCTCCAAACCTTCAACATCATTTAAAAATTACTTATGTGCCTACCACCGCGGTTTTGGAAACAACCGCAATGGTATCTCCCCGTAGCATTTCTTTTTTAAATATTTGTGTTTCTTACCACGCAGTTCTCGCACCAACTGCGATGGTATCTCCTACAATGTTAATACGACTACGGTTGTTATAGACAACCGCGATAGTATGGTTGCACTTAATTTCAAAAATGCCACCGCATTTTTTTTAATGCGGTTCCCTCTTAACTGTAGTGATATCCTGTCGTAGAATGTGTTTTTTGTACTAGTGTTATTTGATACGAATCGAGTTTGTAAACGCCATTCAACTTCCATTCTAGAGGCAACTACACCTTCAAAGATATTTGCTATTTGGATTCCATCCTGTTCCATTAGTAATATACCATTTTATCACCCAAGTAGCGGATCCTTATAGAGTCCTTCATTTTGTACTTGGCCATCAGACCGATCCAACTCTCCTCCAACCATTCTGATTTTGAAGGTTGCATATTTAAGCTTCACCCTCTCCATTCATCCTTGATCTTGCTTCTCGGGATGACTTTACTAGTTTCATGAGGGCATGTTAGGTTCTTTGTTTTCACCCTCTAGACATTTCCCATTTTGTTTTCTTCTTTTGACCTCTTCATTATATGTTGCTATGTCATTGTTGTTTTAGTTTTCTTTTCGGCTTCACCCCTTTTGTATCTTGACATATTAACGTGTAGCTTGATAATTCCAATTCTAATTAAATCTAGTTCAGTTTCCAGCTTTCTATAGTATTCTTCACATCACAGAATCTTACAATACCATACATATTTCCCCATCTATTGAGTTTTCTAGATAAGAATACTTCTGGTTGACGACCCATGGTTGAAATATTTTTCACATGTCATGTTTCCCATAGTTATTTGAGAAGTGTGAGAAGAAGTAGGTTATCACATTCTATGGTACTGTAGTCTCCTCCCTTCTTGGTTTATGGTTGGTAGCATAGGACCGAGAGGAATACATTTGCACTTTAGCATAAGTTAATAAATTTATGCCACTTGCATACAAGTTGAAGTATTAATTAACCTAAATAACCTTAAATATGCGACACAAAAAAGTTCTTTAATGTTGGTATTTTACGAATTGTTTGTCCTATTTATTAGACCATTTATTGTTCTTTACACGTTTCTATGCGAGTTTTTTAATCGGATACCTAACAAATTGGTTCTAAACAATATTTCTTTTGAATGGTTAACTATGGGTTAACTGAATAAGTTTTTCTTTTTAATTTTACATTGTCGGGTTTTTAAATTCACGCTACTAGATTTATATAATGAACCGTGTCTTGTTATATATTCTATAAATTTGAGTACATGTATAAATTTTTCTTTTAAGTTATAATATTATTTTCTCAACATCATTATTTATCAAGAATTCCTCTTCTATTTTTTTTTTCTCAAAAAAAAAAGTATACTTGAACTGAAAAAACTATCTTACAGTCTGACGAATACATGCTAGTGCTTATAATTTTTTTTTTTTTTTGCTTAAGTTCTACGTACATGAAAATGGGTTATAAAGAGAACAAGCAAAATAGAAATGATGGAGGCTGCATGGAGGAGATAAATTTACATAGTTTTTTCATGCGTTCTCGTGCGTTTTTTATTTTTTTTGGTAAAATATCACATTAAGACTTCCTCGCATTACATTAACTGAACCAGCGTTCTATTTTGTCATTGTGCACTTAAAGAATATTACCAACACAACATACGCATGGCAGAATATGAATACAAGAATAAACGCAAAAAATAGCATTAACCATTTTTTTTAATCAAATATTACCAATGGTTGACATATACCAGCGTTCTATTTTATGATAGTAATATTACCAAACGAGAGATGCATGGAAGAATATATATACAATAATAAACGTTAAAAAATAGCTTCAGTATTTTTTAATCTATAATGGTTGACATATCAGATTGCAACAGGGTTATGCCAGTTTTGCTGAAAATTAAAGAGGGTTATACCAATGGGTTTTTATTATGTTTTGTAAAGTTGAAGTTGTTGTTTTAGTCCCTTTTATATTTAGCATATGGAAAAAGATACTTTGACACACCACTCTTCATGTAATCCACATTTCACACTCTTAGGTGTCACATGGGTCCCACTAGTGAAAGAGAGAAATTGAGTTTGCTTTGGTAGTATACGAAAGGGTAATTTCGTGAAATGCAAAATTGCAACCCATGTATGTGAAACTATTACTGAGCTAACCACTTAGGCCAACAGAGCTAACCATATTTTCCTGTTCGGTATTCCATGACAAACCACTTATTTAAACATGGTAAACCACTTAGACATGTACGTATTTATTCAGATGTCATACTCAGTTAACCACTTATCTAAGTGGTTTACCATGTTCATATAAGTGGTTTGTCATGTTTATATAAGTGGTTCACTGAGTATAAGTACATGTCTAAATGGTTTGCCATGTTTATATAAGTGGTTAACTCAGGATAACATCCGAATGAATATGTACATGTCTAAGTGGTTTAGCATGTTCATATAAGTGGTTTGTCATGTTTATATAAGTGGTTAACTGAGTATGACATCTGAATAAATAAGTACATGTCTAAGTGGTTTATCATGTTCATGTAAGTGGTTTATCATGTTCATATAAGTGGTTTGTCATGTTTATATAAGTGGTTCACTGAGTATGACATCTGAATAAATAAGTACATGTCTAAGTGGTTTCCCATGTTTCTATAAGTGGTTAACTAAGGATAACATCTGAATAAATAAGTATATGTCTAAGTGGTTTACCATGTTCATATAAGTGGTTTGTCATGTTTATATAAGTGGTTAACTGAGTATGACATCTCAATAAATAAGTACATGTATAAGTGGTTTACCATGTTCATATAAGTAGTTTGTCATGTTTATACAAGTGGTTAATTGAGTATGACATCTGAATCAATACGTACATGTCTAAGCGGTTTACCATGTTCAGATAAGTGGTTAGCCGTGTTTATATAAGCAGTTAACTGAGGATGACGTCCGAAGAAATAAGTACATGTCTAAGTGGTTTATCATGTTCATATAAGTGGTTTGTCATGTTTGTATAAGTGGTTAACTGAATATGACATCTGAATAAATACGTACATGTCTAAGTGGTTTACCGTGTTCAGATAAGTGGTTTGTCATATTTATATAAGTGGTTAACTGAGTATGACATTTAAATAAATAAGCACATGTCTAAGTGGTTTACGATGTTCATATAAGTGTTTTATCTTGTTTATACAAGTGATTAACTGAGTATAACATCTGAATAAATAAGTACATGTCTAAGTGGTTTTCCATGTTTATATAACTGGTTAACTAAAGATAACATCTGAATAAATAAGTACATGTCTAAGTGGTTTACCATGTTCATATAAGTGATTTGTCATGTTTATATAAGTGGTTAACTGAGTATGACATCTGAATAAATTTGTACATGTCTAAGTGGTTTATGTTCTTATAAGTAGTTTGTTATGTTTATATAAGTGGTTAACTGAGTATGACATCTGAATAAATACGTATATGTTTAAGTGGTTTACCATGTTCATATAAGTGGTTTTCCATGTTTATATAAGTGGTTAACTGAGTATGACATGAATAAATAAGTACATGTCTAAGTGGTTTGCCATGTTTATATAAGTGGTTAACTAAGGATAACATGTGAATAAATAAGTATATGTCTAAGTGGTTTACCATGTTCATATAAGTGGTTTGTCTTGTTTATAGAAGTAGTTAACTGAGTATGACATCTGAATAAATAAGTACATGTCTAAGTTGTTTACCATGTTCATATAAGTAGTTTGTCATGTTTATATAAGTGGTTAACTGAGTATGACATTTGAATAAATACGTATATGTCTAAGTGATTTACCATGTTCAGATATGTAGTTGGCCATGTTTATATAAGCGGTTAACTGAAGATATATCTGAATAAAGACGTCTAAGTGATTTACCAGTTTAAATAAGTGGTTTGTCCTGGAAAACCCAACAGAAAAATATGATTAGCTTTGTTGGCCTAAGTGGTTAGCTGTGTCAAAGTATGTATGTAGTACTAAAAGGGTGACTTTATTCATATAGTATTTGTAATATGTATAGGTACTTTCGTATCTATTTATTGAATTTTTATTTATTAATTAAAAAATTTGTAAAAGATAACGTAACTGGTATTCTCTTACACTATATTTTTAGACGATAATAATTTTTGGCCATTTTTGTACACATGAGTTAACAAGTGGAAGAATTTTCATAGGTCAAATATAAGGTATATTTCCACGTTACAAATTTCTGCTGTCCAATTTCAAATCATATGCATCATTCAACTAATATTCAACAGTTATAACGACTAAACACAGTACAGTATAATTCTTAATATATATAAGTATTTTTTTTCTCATTTTTGAACTTTGGTCACAGACTAAAATCATGAGAATAAAAAAAAAATCATTTCAAAATTTGTTTAATACTTTCTTTTTCAAATATTACTAATATGCAAATGTAGAATATTTAATATTTGGCCAACTGGTATAATTTCAAACTGATACCATTTAACAAACATCCGATATAAAATTTTATAAAAAAAATTTAATATAGAATAACAGAACATTTCGAAAAAGTTCAGACATTTCCCTGCAGTATTAATGAATGGTAGTAGAAGTATTTATGGATGGCAATTTTAATGTGGATACGCTATGATCCTCGCCCTCTGCCTCTTTGCTTCTAATTATAAAACAGTACATTTATTGGTGATTCATGCCCTTCTTATCTCTTCCTCTAGCAGTCCTTTCTGCAATTTAAAGCATAATTTTGAATAATAAACATAATATCAAATATTGGCAAAGCATTTTTAGCCATAACATTTAATAAAAACAATATTTTTTTAACAAAATCCTAAAATAAATAGTTGTAACCCAAGGACAACATGTTTTTCAATTGTGCACGCATTTTTAATATTTCTAGCATTACTAGGTAGCACTATATAAGAAACCCTTATATTTCTCTTATGAATTTCTTTCCTTCTAACGTCTCTCAATATTAAGTGTAATTTTGAGTTTTGAAAACTGCTTTTGTCTGGTACTGATTTTCTGCTCTGCCTGCTGGCATAAGATTCAGTGCAGCACTACACTGCCTTGAGATCCTATCCCTCACCATTTACAAAATCACATGTTCATTCAGTAGTTCTGATAGAGTAGTAGCTGACACCTTCATGGTGAGAGTTTAGTCTCTTTCACATCACAACCAAGGTAACTCTCGTGTTACTCGCTTTTGGACCTCAATTTCTCTTCTCACTCATTCCATTTTCTGATATATACTTCATATTCCGTTACTCTTCGAATTAGGAGAAATGGAATCCCAGAAAAGTGAATTAATAGATGACAGCTTATTTGCTATTTTCCAAGATACGGAGTTTGGGGACACCGACCTCCTTTCCATTTTGGAGACCCTACAAGACTTGAAAGATTTCCCCCCAATCAACAATGAAGCTCTTATTTCCCCAACAATGGACTCCCAAAAGCTCTCAGTATCTTCAAGTGCTCCACAAGATTCTGAAACAGACCCTCAAATCTCACCCAAAAACAACACAAAAAACCTATGCCCCACCTTGTCTCATATAACAGTGGAGCGCAACCGAAGGAAGCAAATGAATCACAATTTATCCGTATTGAGGTCACTTATGCCTTCCTTCTATGTCAAACGGGTAATTAGGTCTCACATATTTAAATTCTACAATCTTTCCTCGATTTTATATGAGTGATATAATTCATTTATTATCTTAATTTAGTTCATCAGTTTGCGTTCCTGACTTTATTTTACACCCCAAATGTCCTTGACATAGACCACTTTAATTAATTGAACTACCTAAGCATTTTTAAGGATTTTGTACTAGGGAATGTTGACAGTGACCAAGGGTAATAAACTAGTATATCTCATGTATTTCTTTTAATTCAGTTTTTCTTATAAGGAACCACCATCTATAAACACATTACTAAAGTAGATTCGTATATTGAAAATTTTCTCCTTGTTAGCTTGTGTATATTATGGTTTGATGTTTAGTGGTACTTGAAGCTAATTTGTTGTTCCTATATGATATAGGGAGACCAAGCATCAATAATTGAAGGTGTGGTTGATTACATCAACGAGTTGCAACAGCTGCAGCAGTGCCTAGAGGCCAAGAAACAAAGAAAATTTTACAGTGACGTACTAAGCCCGAGGCTAGTTTCAAGCACAAGGGCTTTACCACTAAGTCCTAGAAAACCAGCCTTGAGCCCTAGAATAAACCTGCCCATTAGTCCAAGGACTCCACAGCCTGGCAGAGGTTACCTTTCCCCAACTATAGCCAACTCTCCCACTTCTTCTGCCTCTTCTTCCATCAACGATAATATCAACGAGCTTGTTGCAAATTCCAAGTCTCTTATTGCCGATGTTGAGGTCAAGTTTTCAGGTCCACATGTTCTTCTCAAGACAGTTTCACCACCGATTCCTGGACAGCCTCTTAGAATAATATCAGCTCTTGAAGAGCTACCACTCGAAATCCTGCATGTCAACATCAGCATTGCTGATGAAACCATGATAAACTCATTCACTATTAAGGTAACTGTGACATATAGTACATAGATGGTGGCCACTGTTTTATTGATATCTTGAAGTTACTATTATGCTAATACTAACCAGAAATTGTATGGTAATATCTTTCACCACTACATATATCTTACTAGGATTAATATAGGGGTGATGAAATATTTCCACAAAATAGTTTTTATCATTTGTATGAGATATAGATATATAGTACGAAATATTTCTTTTTATTTTGTATAGATGTCCAAAATGTTGCTATCTTTGAATGCCAGCTAGCAAGCATTAGCTCAAGTTTAATTAACTATTTTTGTTTCTTGAGATTATTAAACCCTGTCTGTTTCTTTTTAAGTCCTATTCACTAATGAGGATAGGTTTTGACAGCGTCTCAGTGATGTGTTTGTTCCCTAAACACTCATCTTGATTCTTGATTTAGAAGGTTTAGAATTTTAGTTCTAACAATTTGAACTCTCAAAAAGCATGCCAGATCAATTAACCTATCGGCATAAGCCTACAACCTATAGAAAAATCTAAAAGTAATTAGCATGACGATAAGTGTACATTGAATGAAGTAATACTAATAGTAATTTTGTTTTTGCTTAGTACTCTACGGTGAAGCACATAAATACTGTGATCTGTAATAAACAATGATATCATGACATTGTCTTTATTTTGGAAAAAAAAAATATGTTTTATTGCCTGTGGCTTTAAATAGGGACCTACCATATAAAATAATTTATTTCATGGAAGCTAAATTAATGATTATGTATTCATGCTATTTACGTGTTCACTTTGGTGCATTAATAACTTTAGTTTCTTAAATCTGTCCTTTGTAGATTCGAATTGAATGCCAACTCAGTGCCGAAGAACTCGCTCAACAAATCCAGCAAACATTCTGCTAAAGATGGCTTCCAGACTCCAGAACGAGCATCAGACCTCACTCCCCTTTTTAGTGTGTTGTTTGTATGTATGTAGCTGCATTTATAATAGAGAACATGGGGAAAATCCATTTAATTAGTCACTAGCAGTTTTAGTTCATTTTCTTTATTTTCATTAACTAATTACAGTAAGTTTTAATTAGTTTAATTGGTCATCTGTATCTTGCAGCGTATATGGCGTGATTCTACTCTGTAATCAAGCACTGTTTCATTTCTCTAAGAATTCAATTTGTTCTTTCGATTCAGAAATATCTAATCAATTTACAGCTATCATCATTCCCCTTTTGGTTTAATAATAAAAACTTAGATGTGCCTATCATGAGTATTCTAACATTAGAAGTTAAATTTTGCTTTAGTAATATGCAATATTTAATAAAATATTTTAATGCAAAAATCATAGAAATAAAATTCTAGCAATGGCTTAAAAAGAAAAAACATAAATATAGATCATATTTATTTAAGTCTTTGTCCTGTATTATAGATGCCAAATACATCGGATACTCAAATCGGTGGCAGTTTATTTATTACAATTTCCAATCCCAACATTCGACATCTAACTCTGGGTAGAAAAGATAAATAAATGCAAAATGATCTGAACCTTTCCCGTCACAAACAGCGCTTGCATTAAAGCTGCCTCACAATCTCAAACCCTAAAGATGCCATTGTAAAATACATAATAACATATCCATAACTCATACTTAACTACTTTATTTTCAACTACCTTAAGACCTTAATTTGCTCCATGATTTGTGTTGGATATATGGTTCAAGCATGTGATGAATTCAATTATTATTCTATTGAAAATTTTAAAGATTTGCAACTATCTATAAGGACTTAGAAATTGCTTAGGATGATTTGTGTTGATTAGGATACCATTGTATGCTTTCTCGTACTTGATTTGATCCTACATTGATGCAGGAGATCCTACCACTAGTATAATGACCAGACAGATTCACATTGAGAGAAAGACAGAGTTTCAAAGCCAGTCTATTTTATTTGGTTGGTAATTTGCTTGTAAATAATTTGTACAAAAACTTTAAAAATTCTTGTAAATAATTTTATCATTGACGTCCAAGTGTTTAATAAATTGCTACACTTGGAATGCCCAAGTTTGGAGTGCCTCCTTAATTGAAGTTCCTTTCCTTGTATGTGTCTACTCCATTTATCACCTACATAGGTGGCTCACCTTACCTTGAATGTTCCTTCCTTCTTCTTTGGACGTCCACATGGCAACTCCTCGTTGATTAACACAATAGTAAAAAATCAATCGATTAATTTTGAGATTCAATCAATTGATTCTTCTGAAAACAGACAAATCGGCAAGTTGATTTTCGAAAACAGTTGATTGAATCTTGTCTCAAAACAGGTTTTCGAAAAATATTAATTATCACTTAGTCCTATTCAATTATTTATTAAACAAAGTGGATTTATGGAGCTCTCTTCAAGTGAAATAACATGCAACTCATGGTTTTGAATCAAAAATCACACACACACAGATAACCTAAATTCTATACCAAAACCCAACAGATCTCCCATCAAGGTCCCGTATGGCTTCATCAAATCATTTAGCAAGCTTTAATCCAAGTTGACTTATCAAGTCACCTAGCATGCCTTGGTGCTAACACTTTCATTCACTTTCTAATTCATCATCTCAATTTATGATAGTTCATGAACATCCAAAGTTCAAAAGATTAACAAAATATTCACAAAGTTAACTATGATTAAGACTAACTAATCTCCTAGAAGTGCGTAAAGTAGTTACGAAGGTACATGAATGAGTAAGTGGAGGTTTTGAAGATTCACGAAGGTGCATGGGATAGATTGGATGTAATGATAGGAGTTGAATTTAGTATAAGGTGTAATGATGGGATTTGCATTTAGTTAGAATGTGTAATGATGAGAGTTGCATTTAGTTAGAAGGTGTAATGATGGGAGTTGCATTTAGTTAGAATTTGTAATGATGGGAGTTCCATTTAGTTAGAAGGTGTAATGAAGAGAGTTGCATTTAGTTAGAAGGTGTAATGATTGGAGTTACATTTAATTAGAAGGTGTAATGATGAAAGATACATTTAATTAGAAGGTGTAATGATGAAAGTTGCATTTAGTTAAAAGGTGTAATGATGGGAGTTGCATTTAGTTAGAAGGTGTAAGGATGGTTCATGAAGATGTGACTCTCTTACTCTAACATATTTCCATTACAATGGAAAATCGAGGCTTACATAGTTTTTTTTTTTTTTTAAGAAGAGCCTTTTGTAGAAATCACTGACCATGCCCAATCACTGACCATGCCCCTACATATTTTCATTATAATGAAAAATCAAGGCCTATGCAGTTCTCTTTAAAATGATTATCTTTCAAAAAATATTTTTTTATGCCCAACACAGATTGACCAAAAAATATTTTTTTATGCCCAACACAGATTGACCTTGTCCTATGTATTTTGATTGGAATGGAAAGCTAGGACCTATGTTGTTCTTTCTAAAAATATATATTTTTTTTTATATTTTTGTGTGAGCCAAACAAAGATTGAATTTGGTCCTACACATTTTCATTAGATCGGAAAATCACGACCTACTCAGCTTTTTTTTTTTTTAAATATCAATTCTTTGAAAAAAATATTTGTGGATCCGATAAGGATCGACCTTGCTCCTATGTATCTTCATTATAATGAAAAATCAGGGCCTACATAGTTCTTCTGAAAATAAAATTTTTTAACATTTTTTATTTAGATCGAAGAGTATTGACCTTGCACCTATTTATTTATATTATAATAGAAAATCAAGGCCCACATAATTCTTTTTGAAAAGATATTTTTTTAAAAAAATTGTTGGTTATACAAGAGTTGACTTTGCTCTTACATATTTATATTGCAATGGAAAGCTAGAGCATACGTAGTTCTTTTTAAAAACATAATTTTGTAACAATATTTCTAATGGGCCCAACAAGGATTGATCTAACTCCTACATATTTTTATTATAACGCAAAATCATGACCTATGTAGTTCTGTTTAAAAATTCTTCGTTTAAAAGTGTTTTTATGGGCTTGACAATGATTGAACTTGCTCCTACATCAGAACCCACATAGTTCTTTCTAATTTTATTTTTTAAATTTTTTTTCGACCTAACAAGAATTGACCTCACTCCTACATATTTCCTTTATAACGGAATATTATGGTCTATGTAGTTTTTTTTTTTTTAAAATATATATTAGTTTTTCAAAAAAAAAAAGTAATTTGTGTTCAATAAGGATTTATCTTACTCCTACATAGTTCCATTACAATTGAAAAGTTAGGCCAATATACTTCTTTTTAAAAAGATATTTTTTTTAATGTTTTCATGTGTGCTCGACAAGAATTGACCTTTATCCTACGTATTTCAGTTACAATTGAAACTCGGCCTAAGTAGTTCTTTTTAAAAGACCATATTTTATAATCATTTTTTTTATCCCCAACAAAGATTGACCTTACTCCTATGTAATTTCATTACAATGGAAAATCAGAACCTACATATTTCTTTCTAAAAACATATGTTTTCTAAAATTTTTGTGTGGGTCCTACAAGAGTTGACTTTGCTCCTTCATATGTTCATTAGAGTGAAAAATCAAGACTTACATAGTTCTTTCTAAAGAGATTTTATTTTTTGAATTTTTGTGTGTGCGCGACAAGGATTAACCTTGCTGCTATATTTTCATTACAATGAAAAGTTCGGGCTTACATAGTTCTTTTTAAAAATATCAGTTTTTCAAAAAAAAAAAAATATAGGTCTAACAACGATTGAATTTGGACCTACGTATTTCCATTACAAGGAAAGATCACAGCCTACATAGTTCTTTTTAATAAGATAACTTTTTTAACATTTGTTTTTGGATATGAATAAAATTGACCTTGCACGTACGAATTTCAATTACAGTGGAAAATCAGGGCCTACATAATTCTTTCCAAAAAGATATTTTTCTAAAATTTTTGTGTGGGTTCGACAATGATTGACCTTGCTCTCACATATTTCCATTATAATAGAAAATCAGGACTTACAAAGTTTTTATTAAAAATAACATTTTGTAAAGATGATTTTATGGGTCAAACTAATTGACCTTACTCTTACGTATTTCCTTCACAACGAAAAATCAAGGTCTACGTTGTTCTTTTCAAGATGTTTTTGCAAAAAAATAAGAAAAGAAAACTTGTGGGCCCTACGTATTTCCATTCCAATGGAATATCAGGACCTACGTAACTCTTTATAAAAAGATTTTTTTTGTCATTTTCTGTATAGGCTCTACAAATTGCTCCTATGTATTTCCATTAAATTAGAAAATCATGCCTATGTAGTTCTTTCTAAAAAGATCAGTTTTTCAAAGGCTAAGTAGTTCTTTTTAAAAAGGTAATATTTTTAACATTTTTTGTGAGTCCCACAAGGATTGACACTACTTTGACATATTTTCATTACATTGTAAAATCAAGACCTACACAGTTTTTTCTAAAATGATTTTTTTTTATAGAGGGTCATATATGAGTTGACATTGTTGCTACATATTTCTATTACAATGGAAATCAGGGCTTATGCAATTCTTTTATTCTTTTTAAAGACATCATTTTGCAAAAATGGTTTTAGTGGGTCTGACAAGTATTGGCTTTGCTTCTACATATTTTCATAACGATGAAAAATCAGGATCTACATAGTTCTTTTTAAAGGGTCTACGTAGTTATTTTTAAAAATATCAACTTTTAAAAATATTTTTGGTAGAACAAGGTTTCAACTTGACCTTATTTATTGCAATGGAAAATTAGAACCTTATTAGTTCTTTCTAAAAATATTTTTCTTTAAATATTTGTGTGAACTATATAAGAATTGATCTTGTTACTACATATTTTCTCATTACAATAAAAAATCAAGACTTATATAATTCTATAATAATCTTTTTAATATTATTTTTTATCCAACAATCATGTACCAAACTCTATGTATTTTTATTATAATAGAAAATCAAGATCTACATAATTGTTTCCAAAAGGATATTTTTTTTAATATATATATATACCTTTCAAGAGTTCACTTTGTTCATACACATTTTAATTATAATTGAAAATCAAAACTTACATAATTCTTTTTAAATAAATCATCTTTTAAAAGTATTTTTAGTGGACTCGACAAAAGTTAACTTTTTTCTTACTTACTTCCATTATAATGGAAATTCAGAACTTCAAAGTTTTTTTTTTTTTAAATATCTTTCAAAAATGTTTCAAGGTTCTTTTCAAAAATATCATCTTTCAATTTTTTTTTTAAATAAACTCAATCAAGAATGGACTATTCTTACATATTTTCATTACAATAAAAAATCAGACCTACAAAATTCTTTTTAAAATATCTTTTAAAAATACTTTTTATGAACACGACAAGAAATGATTTTAATATTATTATAATGAAAAATCAAGACCTACAATTTTTTTTAAAAATATCTTTTAAAAATATTTTTTTTAACCCAATAAGAAATGACTTTGATATTTGTTTAAAAAAAAAATAATTATTTTTATACATAAATTGGGATTTGATGAAATTTAACAATAACAATTCTATTCATATCATCTTTATCTTTTTTTTCACATTAAAAAAATACCAAAAATATATTTTAATTATTTTAATTTTACTTTCTCACATAAAAATTTAAACTTTTTGAAATTATCTACTAGTACCAAAATTAATAGTGTAAAATGCTTTTCATAGCCACTAAAGCAAACTACTAAATATAAGTAGCAGTAGCACCAGCAATAACTAGAAAATGTAGTGAAACTAAATAAATTGATTACATTAATTACAATAGCAGTATTAATCTAACTACAGCAGTAGTTTATCACAAGGAAGACATTGGCTTCCTGTCAAGCTTAAATAATGACATTTACATAGAAGATGCAATGTGCAAATCCTTTATTTCCCCTGAAGAAGCTTTCTCAGCCCCTAAAAAATATTTGAACGACCACATTTTACCTTTTTGAGAAGGCTTGTCATGTAGATTTAGCATCCCTCCCAGATACATAGACTTCGTAAGCATTTTTCTGTAACAGTATGTATTTTGTGCGTCAACATATTTGTCACCAACCTTTTCAATAACAGGTTGACAAATTTTTTACTCGAGATATCAACTTCAATGCGTTCTATCTTGTCAAGACAGAGTTCCACAGCACCAACAAGCTTCGTTGATCTCATTTGGTGGAAATATTAACTGCAACAAGTTGAGAAAAACAATCCATTTAACAACAAAAATCTCAATTTTGAAAACAAAAACTATAGCTTAGTGGCAGCTAAACACACTCATTTCAAACCAAGAGGTGAAGCTGAGTTGCCAATTAGAGCTAAAACTTAGGGATTCAAATCGTAAAAGGAAGCGAGGGGGGCACCACTTCGGAGACCCAAAACAGAAAAGAAACAAATAAACAAACAAAAGAAGTTCACTTCTCAACTTTCTCCAACAGCACAATTGAAGATAACAACCTCACTTTGATTATAAACACCATGGCAGAAGCTGTCATACACAATCTTATGATTTTTCCTTCTTTTCCTAAAACCCAAGTTTTAGATAATTACTTAAACCACAAGGGTAGTTATTCAAAAAGTTCAGCTGGCAATGTCAACGTGACAAATTAAAACTATCTTAAAACTAAAACCATGATCAATCTTTTACACTGCATAAAAACAAATAAGATCACCTAATACCTTCAGTTCCAGCAATCTTGGCGTCTACGTGCTCTACTACTTTGCGTTGTCCAACATCAAAGAAACGGAAGAACACAAAATCAGCCTTTGCTTCATCTGGCAGTTGCGAATTTCCTATATTCTTAGAAATACAAACCACATTGCATTTTCCAACGACAGCTTCCTGGTGCAAACAAGCAAAAACTCAAAACGAAAGAAAAATAGACAAAAACTCAAAACGACAGAAAAATAACCAAAGCACTCAAATCGACACAAAATATACATACTAAACAACAGAAAAAATAACAAGGAAGTGAAAAACTTCCTAAAGGATTGAAATTTCCAAAGCAAATCCCCAAATGACAGAAAAATAGTCAAAATACCTAAAATGATAGTTTTTTGGTTCAAAATAGTGACTTTAAAAAGTTTAGGCGTCCTTTTCATCTGGAACATATCAGATTTATAAGGATCTTTCCTTCTTTAATTATGTTTCAAGCAAACAATATCTTATATGCGATGTGATAGTATCTCAAAGGAAGTTTGGAAGAGTTAGAAGAACAGCTCACAGAAAAAATAGCCAAAAGTACTCAAAACGACAAGAGAAACTCAGAATCCAGAAGTTAGAACTTTGCAAAGTAAATAATATAAACAACTAAATATTAGCCAAAACTAAATGATAAAGATAAGTTTTAGAATCCAAAACTTAATAAAATGATTGATATTGGGAACACCTATATCCAAAACGACAGAACAACAACCGATAATATTCAACACGATACACATAAAAAAGCCAACAATGTCAAAACGACAGCAAAAACATTCAGAATTAGAAACTCAACGAAACGACACAAATATTGAAAACGACAGAAAAATAGGCAACAACACCAAAAACGGCGGAAGAATATTCAAAACGACGGGGGAAAGAATTCATAATCGAAAACTTACGAGAGGATTAACATTGGCGAAGCCCTTGCCGTCACCGCACGCCAAGAACAACTCGTTCTCCTTGGTTTGGATCCCTTCCAAGAACTTCCGAATCTCGCCGGGGCGAAAGAACCACTGCACCTTGACTTTCCTTGACTTGTCCCGATTCTCCCAGATTTTGATTAGCTTCCCTATGTGAGGCACATCGCCGCTTTCGTTTTGGAGACAAACGGCGTCGTTAAGAGTGTACTGCACGCCTTCCAAGGTGAAGGACTCGTAGAACTGCACGTCCTTCTTCTTCCCACCCATGCCTCGCTTCTTGCCCCACTCGAACTCGTACTTCAAATCGTCTTCCCCCATCGGCGCCGCCATGGATTGTGACGGAAAGAGAGGGCAATGGCTGCGCAGTGCAGAGAAAGCAAATCAAAACCTAACTGCTTGTTTCGGGAAGATTTTTCCCAAATAAACTATATTTTTTGAAAGAAATACTCAAATAATCTCAATCCCTTCTTATTTATTTGTACCGAAACAGGCATCTTCATCATCAGAACTCCGTTTTTATCTATTCCTACAAAACCGGTCGAAATTAGATACCGAATTCTAACTTCGTTTTACATTTTTCTTTAAAGAAAAACCTAAACAAATTGAGAAATTAAAATAAATAATTAATAGGAATAAAAAAATTCTATTATGATTTTGATTTTAAAGAATAAATTATTAATGAAAATTTAATAACAATTATATAAAATTTAATAAAATAAAATAACAATAATTATATTAAACTATAATTATTGTTCTAGTTAGTAATATTTTTTACCTACTTCTTTTAATATA
>Ga0209489_101514_pt1 | contig 47742 bp, 30 predicted proteins | sample SiratrowhiteBW_FD_187527 | JGI IMG/M metagenome (GOLD analysis project Ga0209489, IMG submission 187527) | Root nodule microbial communities of legume samples collected from California, USA - Siratro white BW (SPAdes) (version 2) | ecosystem: Host-associated > Plants > Roots > Nodule | place... | reverse complement strand
TTTTGTTTATTTTTCCTTTTGCTTATTGATCGAAGCCGTATCCAGTCAAATAAATGTAGTTAAATACAATACTAGGAAGTGACTCCTAGGTCGTCTCCCAAGGACCTAGTTTTCTATCAAAAAATTGAAAACAGAAGAGGGGAGGGTTAGTGAAATAATTAAATTTAATAAAATAAAAAAAACAACAACCAAATTAGATTTCCTTAACCGAATTAGATTATCCTCTTGATTAGATTGCAGTCCGCTTATCACAGAATACATAAATTCATGCTCAACTTACTGAATCCTAATTCCAACCCGAACTAATTAACTAAGGGAGAATTAACACAAGTTTTCCCTATGCAAATTAAGCATTCACATACATCATTCATTCCATCCTAGCAACCTGTGACCCACTCCATTAAGCATGAATAGAGACACGAATCTCATATTATCTAAACATTAAGCATGAAACAGTACAAGTATTAGCACATAAATAAAATGATGAAGAGTTAAGAGATGAAGAGAGCAAAAACAACACAACAACAACCTCAAAGCTTCCTTGCTATTTGAATCAAAAGGATGACTTTATAAATTAACCTTCAATTAAGATAGACAGTTAAGCATAAATCACTAATCAAAATAGGTACAAAAAGACAAGTAGATAAGGAAAAATAATGACTCATCACTTACTTCTCTTTGTTTTTGTTTTTATTGGAAAACTTGGTGGGATAACTATATAAAGCACTAATACATAATTTGGACTAATTGAATATTATTGATGATAAATTATTTATGTGTTTTCATTAAGATTTGTGAATGGATAAATTGTTCTTGAGATTTAAAGTTGTGATTATTTCTTTTGTAATTGTGATTGGAGATGCATTAATTTATACTAGGTAAGATTTTGATTCTCAGAGTCATTTAGTATTATCATTGATTTTTCATAATTGAATTGATTTAGCTTGAGTTTCTGTGCTGATTGTTCAATTACATGTAACAAATTATCAAGGTCAATTTTGTTTATATTTTTAACTAGAGCCAAATAGTCAACCTTTTGTTTAAATAAAACATCACATTTGTACCCTTTTAGAGTCTTTAAAAAGATATGATTTTTCATCCTTGAAACTGAAACTTTGTTTGACTAACTAGGAGAGCAAAGAGATGAGGAATTTGGTATCAATTAAGTTTTGAGAAAACTATCTGAAAAAATTAGAAAGGGTTGTAAATTAGAAAGGGTTGTAAATTGTTAAAGGTTGTTTTCTTTTCAACAATAAATAAATAATATTTGACGAAATAAAACAAAAATAAAAATTTCAAATGTTTAAATAAATAAGTTTAATAAAAAAGTTGATAATTGGTTGAAATAGAAGGAGAGTAGAATTTTTGAAACGATTAATTGATATAATTGTTCTATTTGCTCTCTTGATTCTAGATTTGAACTAAATTACCATGAAAATTTGTGTTTAAGAATAGAATATAATTGAATCATTATTTTAAAACTTCAGTCAAAATTTAAGATTAATTTATAATTTATATAATTAATTAAAGAATTGATGGTTAAAAAATAATTCATTTAAAGAATTGTGGGTGATTCTTATTAAATGAGAGTGAGAATTAATGAGACTTAACCTGGACAAATTGACGATATTATTACTAATTGTCTGCTTTGTATTCAAATCATGATTAAAACATAAATTATTCTTTTTACTATTATTAATTTTTCTCCTATCATCAATTTATGAAATTGGCCTTAAATCTAAATTTATTTTAATTATAGTTATTTGTGAGATGGTCTTTGTACTAATTTATCAAACTAAAGTAATTTGTCAAATTGACAACACCTAATAAACTTTTAGAGTTGATATTATTAAAAATTAATATTGTTGATGAAATAAATTAGTAAAAACTACCACGACAACAAATTTTCTAGTTTAGACATTTTTATGTAAAATAATCATGAAGAGGCGTGCACATAGGTGCAGACAGAAAATCTAGAAAGAAGACAAAACAAACAAATCATTCACTCACTGTAAGTGTCCGAAGCTTCCCCCTATCCAGAGAGAACAAAACAAACCGAACCGATTACTCGTGAGAGCTTTTCAGAGAAAAATACTCTAAGATGAGGTGCGATTTTCAACATATGCATTTTCATTTTCTTTTGTGGTTGATCAGAAACCACATGCATGCTGTGTTTCTCCTTGTTTTGGCTAATTACTGATATTTGTTCACTTGGATAAATTTCTTGATTGTATTTACTTCTTCTTGTTCTGTTCTTCTTTATTTTTGGTCTGATTATTTTTGGAAACTAACTGATTAGGGTTTTTAGCATTTTAAATTCTTTTTGAACGATAATATCCTATTATATATCTGTTGATCTTCGCATGGTTTGCTACAAAGTGATGACTTTCATTTTATTTCAAGTTTTTGTAGGGTTTAGATTACTCCTGCTTCTCTGTGTTTTATTTATTTTGCTTGTTTCATTGTAAAATTAAAATCACTGTGAATTGGGAGTTTCTTTTGTTAGATTACTCTCGCTTCTCTGTATTTTATTTATTTTGGTCGTTTCATGGTAAAATTAAAATCACTGTGAATTGGGAATTTCTTTTTGTTGTTAGCGGAGCGAGAAATGGAGGAAACAATTAGTTCAATGTTTTCATGCTTTTGCTGTTCAATTTGGAAATGTCTTAATTGTGGTATCCTATTCATCCATCATCACTGACAACATTAGATATGGGTACAACTTAATGGGAATCTTCTGACATCAAACCATGTATGTGGTGTAGTCTTTACTCAGGAGACTGATGCACCCATTTTAGGTCTCTGGTGTTGTTTAGATCAAGAAAACATTTTTCATTTGATTTAAGCTATAAATGCATGAATTATTGTTCCATCCAGGAACATTGAAACAAGAAAAAGAAAAGAATGATGTCTGATTAAAAGTTTTGGGCAGTAAATTGATCATTTTAGCGGAAGAATCTTATCTAGGATCAAATTTGATGGGCCGAAATCTGTTCTAACCAAGAGTTTTATATTTTGATGATTGATTGAAGTCAAGAAATTGCATGTAAGTAGGTCAGCTGTCAGCATCTAATTTCTCTATTTTTTGCACTTTTGTTTTATTTGTTATTTTGTTGTTGGGAAGTCATTTGAGAGGTTATCTTTTAGTTTCCTGCGACTTCATTGCAGAAAAATTAGATACTTTTAGTTTTAGATTAGTTATTTGCATGCACTTTGATGAAAAATTGGAAAAGAAAATATCTGAATTTTGGTGTCTAACAATCTCATTCCATTAGGTGTGGTAAACCACATGGTTCCGTCAATGCTATTGATCTTTATCAAAAACCAAACTGATGGTTTCTCACTTTTTCTTAATGTTTTGTATGTTTTTCATTACTGCATTTACGCTTCAATTTGATAGACTTATTTTCAATTTAGTTGGAGTTATCCATTTCAACGAGCACTTATGAAGCATGCTGAATCTGTCTGGATGAGTTTTTTAAAGAAATTTTTAAACTCAAATAAGTTATTTGGGGTTTACTTCGAAGGCTAGAAATTAAAGTTAAAGAGTAATCCTTTACAAAGATTTGAAGAATTGTTAGTTGTTTTCGTGATTACTGATGACTAAGTGAATTGTCAAAACTCCATTCTTGCGTAAGTGTTCCTCAAGGTGTTCATCCAAATGCTTTGAAGCTTTTTTCAGTCTGCAATTATGGAAATAAAACTTATTTAACATTCTCTGCTTGAATTAGCATTTATTTATACATGGACACAATCAATCTATTTCCCTTCCGAAAACACTTTTCCCATTAGTTTATTAATCTTCTTCTGACATGGCCTAACAGTCTTTGGCAAGTCTACCATTATCTGTTCCTCCAAATTATACTCTGAATTTCTTCCTGATATTTTTGGTTATCATACAGCCGCCATCCTTCTGTCAAATGGGCTCAGAGGTCTGATGTACTCTACTTAACAGTTGAGTTGCCTGATGCCCAGGATGTTAAGCTCAAACTAGAGCCAGAAGGAAAATTTCACTTTTCTGCAACTGCTGGTTCAGAGAAGATTCCTTATGAAGTTGACCTTGATCTGTTTGACGAGATTGATGTAAATGTAAGAGCAGCCAGCTGATGGTGTTTTTGTTAAAACCTTTTCCATTTACATTGTAACCAGTGTGTTAATTATGTCTTCGCAGAATAGCAAAGCTAGTGTTGGTTCAAGAAACATCTGCTACTTGGTAAAAAAGACTGAGAACAAGTGGTGGGACAGATTGTTGAAGCAGGGAGGGAAATCTCCAGTATTCCTGAAAGTTGATTGGGATAAATGGGTAGATGAAGATGAGGGGCCAGAAAATCAACGTTAGTTATTTCAAAATTCCTCTGAATTTAAGCTTTTATTTTACAATGTTTTGTCTCATTTTCCGTATTTCCTTTTCAGCTGCATCTGACATGGACTATGAAGACATTGATTTTTCTGTTAGTACTGTATCTCGAACTCAAAAATATAGTTTACACATGTACTTTTTGGTAGATCGACTGAGTCTTGACCTTAAATCCATTTTCACTGCAGAAGTTGAACATGGGAGGGGGTGAAGGCTTGGATTTTGATGCTGCACGCAACGATGATGGTAAGCATATATAATAGGTTTTGTCCATGGTAATTATGTGATGCAACATGATTTTTCTTTTCTTTTTCATGAAGTGAACAGGAAGCTCTTATTCATAATGACTTAGGGACTCCAACTAACTAGCATCGTCTTTACTAGCTAACTAGCTGCAACCGAACCCAAGTAACACAGTTTCTATCATTTTGCTTTAGCTGAAGTTAACTATTCTCTTCGTCCTTTTGTGCAGATGATGAGAGTGACACAGAAGAGGAGGATGCAGCAGAAGCATCTACTAGTAATGTACTAGACACGAAGGATGTTGTTAGCACCGATCCAAAGGATGCACCTGAATCTAAAGCTTAAACAATTTGACACTCTTGAACCCTAACATGGCTTCTACTTGAAGGACAATACAAGCTTTCCTGAAAGGTTGCTTACTGAAAACCTTGGCAGGGTTAACTAATGGTTCTGTGCTGGCATGTGAACTTATTTTCAGCGTTTTGACCCAGGAATTTTTAACAAGCTAGACATATATGCGTTGGCCATACATAATACTATTTGAGAACGGAAATGTTATGTGTATGTTTTGGCTTAGAATGCAGTGGACAATGAGCTCTATACTTTTCAGTGAAACTACACTTCTTCTGATCGATAACGAACGTAGACGTAACCTTCGTTTTAGAAAAAGGCAACTTTAGGAGTTTTGATCAATGTTTTAAGATATGGGATGCCCATTTAACTATTGTGGACGTTTTCAATTAGTGCTAGTTTGAGGTCCTTTTTGAAAAAGCTTGGTCATAAGTATATGTGAAAAAGGAAAACAAGCAAGGATGGGTCTAGTTTCTTCCACATGCAGTTTTCCAAAATATTCTTACATAAAAGGGATAGATGTAGCAGAAGGAAATAATAGGGAGAAATTCATATTTGGATCAAAACTTTTTTTTTTTTCTATTCTCTGGGTAATTTAATTTTTAAAGTTTTCTCGTTTGCTTTCCACACAGCTTTCCACACAAAAAGATGTTTTTACTCCCGTGTCATCTGCTGCATAAGGAAGTTCACTGGAAACAAGTACGGTCCCTGTATGTTTTTTAAGCTGTGAAATATGGAAAACATTATGCACTCGATACTGGATTGGAAGCTCCAACTCATAAGTTACTGCTCCCACCTGATCCACAATTTTGTAAGACCAAAGAGTCAGGACCAAGCACCATATTTCCACTTTTGATAACACTACTATAACACAAATTTTTTATTTTAATTAAAATCGTGCACGATTTTCATAAAACAAGTAAAATAAAAATTATGTCATTATAATGTGATTTTAGTAGAAAATTGAAAAATTTATTAGTGCTTTAACTCCAAACCAAAAAGAAAGAATTTAAAGAAGAAACCATAGTTCAGGGAAGTATCATGGAACTTATTTTTTCATTAAATTCTTTTTTTTTTTGTCTGAGTTAAAGCACATCGCTTTAGTACAATTTTTTCCGTCAAAATCATGCTAGACTAACATAATTCACATTTTATTTTTGAAATTAAACTAAAATCATGAAGACAAGATTTTAATTAAAATTAAAAATTTTGGTATTATGAAATTATCTCGGCGTGAGAGAATTTTTCTTAACGAAACGATGCTACGTAGATATAATTTACTCATTTTCATAAATAAAAGAAAAATACACATTCAAGTAAATATTTTAAAAAAGTTGCATCACAAAGCTTTAACCCTGGAATCTGGCTTTAAAGTTTATGGAGATCTAACTAGATCTCCTATCGAATTCTTCCTTCACCCCATACTTTTTTTCTGCACCTCTATACAAAATTTTAGTTTCAAAACTGACCTCATGGAAATGACGAACATATCCTTGTTATTAAAAAACACCGTTCTTCTTCTCCACCCACCCATGTCGAACCAGTGACACAGTGAACCAGCTTCTGTTTTTTCTCTTCAAATACAGCTTCTATAGTGTCATTTTTGAAAGTTTTGAGGATGATTGAACGATAAAGAAACGTTTCTGACCATTGTGCAGTGTTTATCGGTGGCAAGGAACGATGGGGAGGTAAGATTTTCGATTTTGATAGATTTTTGTAGATTCTGGTAGGGCACCCGGACGAAGCCATCCGGTTGTCATTTTTTTGAAATTTGAGAATCAGACAGCCACTGCCCATCCGGTTTACAAATTTGTTAACGTTTTGTGAACCGGACGGGGTAGTGTCCGATTCACATTTTGATTTTTTGTTTTTTTTGTTTTTTTATGAGTTGTTGGAATCCTACGTTACATATATGGATAGTCTTTGTATATATTCAGAGAAAGTAAACAAGGTGTCTGATATAAATGATAAACATGAAAGTGGTTCGTTAGTTCGGGAAGAAGATTGTATTCTTGATTTTACAACTGATAAGGTTTGATGATTTGTTTTTATTTATGTTTATGAAATGTAAATTAATTACTTACAAATGTGATATATTTTGTAGGTGTTTGGTACCTGAGATAAATTACTTGAATGGGTTCGCAAGGTTTACATTTAGACGTGCAAAACAACATAATAAGAGACTCTTCCTGAAATGCAGCAGAGGAGACTCTTATTTGGCTATTCATTTGGCTTAATTAAATTAATTTAGTTTTATTTTAATTGAATTTGAAATGAAGCCAATCACAAAGAGTGAGCAAAACAACATAATAAGAGACTCTTCGTGAAATGCAGTTGCCTCTTCATTTGCCTTAATTAAATTAATTTAGTTTTATTTTAATTAAATTTGAAATTATTTTAATTGAATTTGAAATGAAACCAGGAAGAGTAAAAAAAACAACATAATAAGAGACTCTTTGTGAAATGTAGCATAAGAGACTCTTCTTTGACTCTTCATTTGCCTTAATTAAATTAATTTAGTTTTATTTTAATTGAATTTGAAATGAAACCCAATCAAGAGACTCTTCCTGAAATGCAGTAGAGGAGACTCTTCTTTGGCTCTTCATTTTCCTTAATTAAATTAATTTAGTTTTATTTTAATTGAATTTGAAATGAAACCCAATGAAAAAGAGTGAATGTGCAAAACAAAGAGACTCTTAGTGAAATGCAACAAAAGAGACTCTTGATTTAAAATGGGATTAAAAACTGAAATGAGGAGTAAACATATAGAGGTATCTAAAGAAAAGACTCTTCATTTCTTTGTTACTTTTAAGTACATTAATTTTAATTGGGTGGTGGTAGGTGACAACACATATAACAAAGTCATAATTTAATTACATTAAGTTTTAAAAAAATTAGGTACAGAAGAAGGCGAACAGTTTAATAGTGGAAAAAAATCGCGATCACACGTTTTTGTGATTTTGTTCAACGATCCGTACGATCTTGATATAGAACGATCCTGCGTGAATTTTGAATCGCATAGAGCATGTAAAATCGTAAAATCGTTGTAGGCCTTGTCCGGCCTTCAGGCTGCGAACCAGCTCCTCTGGTTCTCACCATATTTGTTGTAGTGCACAAAGTTACTGTTAGCTTAAGAAAAAAATTGAAAAAATTGAACCGGATTAGAATGTCATCCGATTGTCATTTGCAAAAAAATGACAATCGACTGGCACCTCATCCGGTTCACATTTGGAAAAAAAAATGTAAACTAGATGAGCATGCCATCTGGTTGTCATTTTGTTTTGCAAATGACAATCGGATGACATGCTCATCTGGTTTACATTTTTTTCCAAATGTGAACTGGATGGGGGTGCCATCCGGTTGTCATTTCCAAAACAAAATGAGAACTGGATGAAGCTCATTCGGTTGTTATACTGCCAGATCGGGAAAACTCCCCGTTCACCATAGACAACTCCCCAAACACCAAATCAACTACTCTAATCAACAATACCACTTACTAATTGCTAATAAACATAAAAAATTGCTTACCTACGACTTATTTGAAGGTTTAATTGAAGATTTGGGAGAAAGGAATGAAACGGACGAGCTGTGAACCGGATGGGCTTCTTCTTCCTCTCACCAGATATGCAGTTGCAGATCCATGCATGCTAGAGGCTCAAAAGGATGTTATGGAGTGAACCAGATGAAGACACGAGTGATACCGAAAGCTTCCGACTGTGAGAATAATGAATCAGATTAGGGTTACAGTGAAAGTAAAAATCGGGTATAGGGGTGAAGGGGGTGGAAGATATTTTTGTCTTTGCACTTTTTAGTTAAAGGCATAATTGTCTTTTAACACTAAGTATGGACGTGGAAGGTATAGGGTAGAGGAAAAATTCGTCTCTCCTATACGATAATATCTGTTCCTCCTGTGCTTATCCGTGGTTTGCTTCATCCTTTATTGAGCTCTCCTTGAATGGAATTTAAGTAGCATCAACACGTCTCTTCCCTTTTTCAGAGACTTCTGTCCACTAATTCAATTTTAAACTCTCATGGAAGATATGAAAGGTATACAAGGGGAGGTTGCATGTACACAATCTCATGAAAAGTGATATTAATTTTTGTGTGGTGAGTGGTATTGTACCACCACTCAGCTAAGGGAAGCCAGTTACCTCATGTGAGGTGAATCTAAACACATGCACCTCAAATAAGTTTCTAAAAATATGTTAACAACTTTTGTGGGTGGTAACTTGAGGATAGCTGGGCTTGTATAGCCTAATAGGCCATAAATTCTGACCAAAAACTGTATTTCTGTTATTAGTGATAGAATTAGGGAAATCATACAATTTGAACACATCATCCATAAAGGATTATGTCACTTCCTTAGTATAAGGGTGAGATAAGGCCATAAAATGAGCAGCCTTCCTTTACATGTCTACTACCACAAATATGACTTGCTTCCCGCAAGAATTAGGTAGACCCTCATAAAATCTATGGTAATGTGTTGCCATATCTGATCAGGAATGGAAAGGGACTGCAACAAACCAGGAGATGCTAAAGTGTTGTGCTTGCTTCTCTGGTACACAACACATTGCAGAACAAAATGTTTAACATCCTTGGTCATACCCTTCCAATAAACTACAACCTTTATCCTATGCATAGTAGCATTTATACCTGAATGACCTCCAATAGTTGAAGAATAAACCACTCAAGGATCTCCTTCCTTAAGATGGAATCATTTCCCACCAATTTTCCTTTTCTTTTCAGAATTCCCCTTAATGCCAGTGGTAAAATTTGTGAGAAGATTGTTTTGTATTTCTTCAATCAGCTTCTAAGCATTCACATAATTAACTCAGGACTGATGAATTCTATGCAACAATTCTCCTTGTATCTGATGTGTATACATAGTCTTACAATTTATAGGTTCAATTCTTGATAAGGCATCAACTTCTATATTTTCTCTTCCTTGCTTGAACTCAGTAGAGAAATCAAACTCCATTAATTTTACCAGTCACTTTTGTTGAAACACAGTCCAATCTAGCAAATATTTCAAGTTATAATAATCAGTATCAGTTCTTATCACAAATTGTCTAGTCAAATTGTAGGGTCTACACCTCTGAATAACAAACACTAATTCTAGAAGCTCTTTCTTGAGGTGGATAGTGATTGTTGTGGCTGATTCAACATCTTACTGATAAAGGCTGTTGGAGTGGTACAGCAACACTACTCCAATACCGAAGCCGCAATAAACTGTCGTGTCCGAGCTTCATAGGTTGTAACTAGATCTTAAATATATTTTTTATATGTTGAGGATCCTTGCAATTTATCCAAAAGATCATCCACGAGAGGAATATGGAACTTGTTCACAGTATACTTGTGGAGGTCCCTATACTCCACACACAATTTCCACGTCCCATCTGTTTTTCCCACCAGCACAATAAGGCTACCATATGGACTGTTGTTGTTTTGGATTACTACTATCTTAAGATAATCCTGGATATAGGATTTAGCATATCTGTATAGCCTTTTGTTGACAAGGTTTGCACCCAGAATTAATGGAATCTTATGATTATGATCAGATCTGAAAGGAGGTAATCGATCAGGATCAAGAAAAATATCATCGAATTCTTCCAATAATTTTTTAATCACCAGTGGTACTTCTGGTTGATCTGCTTGGACAAAAAGCTTTAATCAACTATTGTCTTTTTGTTGTTTTAACATTTGGTACTGAAGCCCCCCTCAAAACATGTTTCTTTCCGTGCACCCAAAACTCCATCGTCAATTTATCAAAATTCCATGTAATATCACCCTAATGTGACCAACCATTCCGCCCTTACAACCCCAACATCCTAGAGGAATAAAAAATACTTCCAAAGTGAAAGTTGTTTGCTGTATTTTTCAAGAATTTTTTTTTCACCACTGACGAAATGGTAATCTTGTTACCATCCGCAATAGTCACCATCAATGGCTCTCTTTCCTTAATTTTGCAGCCAAACTTCTTACCTATACGGATATCCAAAAACATATGTTTTCTTGTACTGTCCAACAAAATATAAAAGCAACACTTATTCAAATCTCCAGGTATTCTCATTGTTCTAAAATTCGCGATGCCTATGAGTGCACTAAGTGAAATCTGAGGCTCCTTTCCACCCTGTAATGGACCCTCTGTTGCTGTAATGCCATCATAATCTTCACTCTTTGTAACCTCTAAAACATGAACCTGCAATTTCTTGTGTTAAATGTTCTAGAGAGCAGGGTTCATCACAAAAGTAACAAAGACCCTTTGACTCTTATTTTCTTCATATATGCGAGTGTCATCATTCGGGTCGTTTGAAAAGCAGTTTTATTTGTCTCAGAGTTCTTCCCCACTAGATTTCTCTATCAGCAGTGGTTTAGGGCTCAACAAGCCTTTTTGCTTGGTTAATTGAAAAAGAAGATTGTGTGGTACTTATTCTATTAGCCGTTTCATACATTCTAGCTAACGTGAATTCCTTATATACCGTAATAGGTTGGAACATGCACACCAACATCTGTAACGAACAATTCGTAAACTTTGGGAAGACTTGTGTGCCATTATAGCGCACGACGTTCTTCTTCTTACGATGGTATCGAGGGTTAAGAAAGATTGGACAAGGATATGATAATCATAAACAAGAAAAAACAAAGAATATGATAACATGGAAGAAGGTGTTTTTTATTGAGTGTACTCTTTTTGTTTACAATAGCTCACTTAATATAAAATTCTAGGGAACTAAATATAGAAATTATTCTAAATAAATACATTTGATATTCTTTGATATTCTACTGATATTCTCTGATACTCCCTTCTCTGATATTCTCTGATATTCCCTTCTCTGATATTCTCTGATATTCCCTTGATTATCTCTGATATTCTATGATTTGTTTTTCTGATAATAATATTCTAACACTCCCCCTCAAGGTGAGTAGTGGGATCACCAATGCTTAGCTTGCTGAGTACACAGGTCAATGCTTTGCTTGTAACAACTTTGGTGAGAATGTCTGCTAACTGGTCTTCTGACCTTACAAATGGAAGCTCAATACTGCTATCCTCAATCTTTTCCTTGATGAAGTGTCTATCCACTTCAACGTGCTTTGTTCTGTCATGTTGTATAGGATTCTCTGAGATACTGATTGCTGCCTTGTTATCGCACTTTAACTGACTTGGTAGTTGTGGTGGAAAACCAATCTCGGTTATCAACTTTTTGATCCATAAGACTTCAGTTATACCTTTGGCAATTCCCCGAAATTCAGCCTCGGCACTTGAAAGAGCAACCACTTTCTGCTTCTTACTCCTCCATGTCACCAAGTTACCTCCCACAAGAGTAAAATAGTCCGATGTAGATCTTCTGTCATTTAGATTACCAGCCCAATCAGCATCAGTATAAGCTTCAATGTTTAAGTGTCCATACTTTTGGAACATGATCCCACTTCCTGGTGTCCCTTCAAGTATGGGACAATCCTCATGGTAGCTTCCATATGATCTCTTGAGGTTGATGCATAAACTGACTTATTACCCCTACTGCATATGCTATATCTGGTCGAGTGTGTGACAGATAAATCAATTTCCCAACTAACCATTGGTACCTCTCTTTATCTGCTAGATTAGCTCCTTCCTCAAACTTTAAACCATAGTTAACTTGCATAGGAGTATCTGTTGGTTTACAATCAACCATTCCTATTTCTGCAAGCAAATCCATTATGTATTTTCTTTGGAAAATAAAGATCCCTTTGTTAGAGCGAAGAACCTCTATTCCCAAGAAGTACTTTAGTCCACCTAAGTCCTTCATTTCAAATTCTCTAAACAAGTTATTCTTTATTTGTGTTATTTCTTCTATATCACTTCCGGTTATGATCATGTCATCCACATATATTATTAAGCATGTGATCAAATCTCCTTTTCTTTTCAAGAATAAAGTATGATCAGAGTTGCTTTGTTTGTACCCGTACCTTTTCATGGCCACTGTAAACCTTCCGAACCAGGCACATGGAGACAGCTTAAGCCCATAGAGTGCCTTTTTTAATTTGCAGACTTCATTTCTTTGGAAGTCTTCAGAGAACCCTGGAAGAGCTTCCATGTACAACTCTTCTTTCAAATCCCCATGCAAAAAAGCATTCTTGACATCAAACTGATGGAGTGGCCAATTTTTGTTTGCTGCTATTGAAAATAGTTCTCTAATGGTGTCAATTTTTGCAACTGGTGAGAAAGTCTTTGAGAAGTCAATGCCATAAGTCTGTGTATATCCTTTTGCCACCAATCTTGCCTTATATCGCTCAATGGTGCCATCTGCTTTATGTTTAATGGTGAAAACCCATCGACACCCTACTGGTTTCCTCCCTGTTGGTAAGACGCACTTCTCCCAAGTTTCATTCTTTTCTAGAGCTTCCATATCTGTTTTCATAGCTTCTCTCCATTCGCCCTTCTTATTGGCTTCGTGAACTGTTTTAGGAATATCTTCAGCTAGAAGAGAGGTAAGAAAAGCTCTTTCAATGTCTGTCACTCCTTCTCTAGTTATCTTCATAGGATACTTGGAATTCCGGGGAACATGTTCTGGAGAATATCGGTCAGGTGGTACCCCTCTATTCTTCTTGGCGGAAGTGTGAAAGGCTCTGGCTCTGGTTCTGGTGCTAACCTGTCATTTTTAGTGACTTCATTCATAAAAGGTGACGACTCAGTAGAGTGAAGATCACTTACCTCTTGTTGGACATTCTCAGAAGGATCCTCATTGGTTGTGTTGGTCTCTCCTACGTTGACAGAGACATGCTCGTTGACTCTATCTACTTGCTCTTTTGGAACAGTTTCTTGGCAACTAAGGCTACTTAACCAACTTGGTGGTTCACTACTTTTCTCCCCCAGAACATCAAGTTGGCTACTGCAGAAATATTCTGATTCTAAAAAATCACAATCCATAGTCACATGTACACGGTGAGTGATTGGGTTGTAACATCGATACCCCTTTTGATGTGTATCATATCCAACGAAGACACATTTCTCAGTACATGGATCAAATTTAGTTCTATTTGCTTTGGGAATATGAATGAACACAGAGCACCCAAAAACTCGTGGTGGTAACATTTGGACAGGAGGGAGATCAGTCTGAGTAGCTAAGATCTGTAGGGGTGTTTTGTGGTTAAGGGTCTTGGAGGGTAACCTGTTCAGAAGATAGGCCGAGGTAGCGACAGCTTCGGGCCAAAAATGTGTCGGAACCTGTGCATCAAAAATCATGGCTCGAGTCATCTCTAGTAACTTACGATTTTTTCGTTCTGCTACACCATTCTGTTGGGGTGTGTTTGGACAGGAAGTTTGATGGATTAAGCCATTTTCTCTGAAAAAATCCTGCATTGATTTGTTAACAAATTTTTCACCATTATCTGATCTAAGTACTTGGATTTTCTTTTCAAATTGAGTGTGAATCATTTGATAGAATACATAGAACTTATCAGGTACTTCAGATTTGTGTTTTAGAAAATATACCTATGCATGCGAGAGAAATCGTCCACAAATAATACAAAATACTGAAACTAATTATTGTGAGAATTAGGAGTTGGGCCCCACACATCAGAGTGTACTAATGAAAAAGCAGAATTGACTCTATTGTTATTAAGAGAAAAGTAACTCTATGATTCTTTGCCCGTATAAAAGTTTCACATTTGATGGGCTCAGTGTTACTAGTAAATAAACTAGGAAATAAAATCTTAAGGTACCCAAATGAAGGATGTCCCAAATGTCTATGCCATAACCAGAGTTGCCTTATAACTGTTCCATGAGCAAGCATGACATGTCCCTTTTGAACAACCTCATCAACGTAGTAAAGACCTTCACGTTCAGTACCATGCCCAATGATCTCCTTCGTAAGAATATCCTGTAAAATGCACAAATTAGAAAACATGAGAACCACACAATTCAGCTTCTTTGTAACTTGGCTTACAGAAAGTAATTTTGATGATAGTGCAGGAACATAGAGACAATTTTTTAATTTTAATTTTTCTGAAAAAACAATTGAGCCCCCTCCTTGGACCGCAACTAATTCTCCACTGGCTGTTTCAATATGGGTTTTAACAGGTGTAGAGAGACTGTCAAAATCGTGAGGGTCATGGATCATGGTGTCAGTTACTCCACAATCAAAAATCCACTGATAAGATTTTCTTGAGCTGGTATCCTTTTCTCTTTTCTCCCCTCCATGAGTGACTGCAGCGGTGGCAGCCTTGCGATTTTTTGGTTTGGAATCTTCCCACCATTCGGGATAACCCACGATTTTGAAGCAAGTCTCCTTGGTGTGTTTCTTCATTCCGCAATGAGTACAGTGGAGGTGGCTTTTGTCTTCCTTGTGTCATTGTGATGGATGTCGTCCGACAGTTTTTGAGCGACTTCATCTTTGTCCCTTGTCAAGATTGGCTTGTGTTTGCTGAATCCCTAGGCCATTAAGAAGTATATTTGCAATTTGCAAAATTTGCTCATCAGTAATGGTTGAAGAGTTATTTTGGTTTTGATTCATGTTGTTGCCAATTTCATCATTTGAAAATTACATTTTTGGTTTTTTTTTCGGCTGTAAAAGGGATAATGGTACAATGATGTTGGTTTCTGAGTTTCCAGGATCTAACACCGCTCTGATACCATCTTGCGATGGTATCAAGGGTTAAGAAAGGTTGGACAAGGATATGATAATTATGAACAAGAAAAAACAAAGAATATGATAACATGAAAGAAGGTGTTTTTTTATTGAGTATACTCTTTTTGTTTACAATAGCTCACTTAATATAAAATTCTAGGAAACTAAATATAGAAATTATTCTAAATAAATATATTTGATATTTTTTGATATTCTACTGATATTCTCTGATACTTCCTTGATTATCTTTGATATTCTCTTGATTATCTTTAATATTCTAGGATTTTTTTCTAATAATAATATTCTAACACTTTTAAATGAACTATGACTAATTCTACCTGAACATCCTCAAGTTTATGGTCCATTGGTCCAAACTATCACCATTAAAGTGTGAAAAATCAAATCTTGCTAATGTTGTTATACTCCAAGTATCTTCATGCACAAGTTCAAAAATACGTTCAAAAACTTTATTAGGATAATTTCAGTTTAAACTTAATTCATCTTTACAAAATTATATTAATTTAAATTTAATTTATTTTTATAAAATTATTTTATAAGATGAGATTTATATTTATTTATATATTATTAAAATGTTTTGGTTTTTAGTCGAGGTAAGATTTCTAATTAACCGTGTATAAATAGTTTTTTCATGACTACTGCATTGCGTGAAGAGTCGGCCATAACATGCTCCGAAAGGGATTGAAACCAAGCTGATGCCAATTATATGAAACATGTAATTCTAGATTAATACGAAAGGGGTAATTCTAGGTATACTAATAACACAAAGAACATACAGAAAAGTAGAACCTTGAAGACAGATTCCAATACTTGATGAAGGGAAGAAGAGGATATATAAAGATTACAGATTGTTATAATTTTCACTACTGTACAACATAACAACAGTTCCTATTTATAGGGACCGGTAGTTAACCTATAATAACCGACAATTATGGTTATTTCATAATAATCTTTTTCTTGCATTTTCATAAACTATAAAAAAATGTTAGAAAATACTCTATGGAGTTTCAGTACGATCACATTCACTTATTTGAAAAGTTTAATTGGGAAAATTTTTTGGATTGAGCAATTTTTAATTTTTTTTCAAGATAGTATTATTATGAATTAATTAATCTAAAAGTTAAAAAAATTGCGTTGTGTTTTTAGGCAGATTAATTTTTGTTAAACACTGAATATTATTCTTGATAAATTAATTAAAAATTTGAGTGTGGTTATTTTAGATTGGATAATTTAAAATTATTTTTTTAATGCTCACACTTTAGACTGCCCAAATTCAAAATAATGAACGAGAATTGAAAGAGGGAAAAAAAATGGCCCTAAAACATCAATAACTTCTTCATATGATAGCAATATCTATTTCAAGGTAAACAATTGTACTTTGGCTTGAACAATTGATGACTTATTTTATCATTTAAAACGCAATTGATGCCATAGAAACGCATATTTCTTTTTCAATGGTACTATTTTTAGTTAGTGTTGCATAATAAATTAATTATTTTTATTTTCTTCATCTTACCCAAAAAAAGTTTAAATATCATTTTTATTCTTGAGACGGACAGAGTTTTATCCTAGCATCTTACTGTTATCTCCAACACCAATTTTGAAAAGATCCCACTTCTATTTCTTGTTAAAAAAATAATTTAAAGAAACTTTAAAAGAATAAAGATTGAATTATTTTACATTAGAAGAGACGAAAATATTTCCTTTTGAATTCGGAAAAAAAAAAAAATATATATATATATATAAAAGAAATATTTAGATAAACATAAGCGTATGAATTTATCCGCTAACATATAGGAAGAGTATTAAATTCAATCCTTAAATAAAATGCTCCACCATTTATTTGAACATGAATTAGTCCTTGCCTATTTTACCAATTGTGTAAATTAAAATTAATGTAATAAAGTTGTGTTTTATACATAATATTCTGGTACTTGGTCTCCTTGGCGGTTTCCTCTCCCGTTTCTGTAGGCAGAGTTTATGAAACCGTAGCGTTTTGGACGTGACAAACTGGTTCAAAGTCCTTGTTGAACTCCGACCACACGTAAACCTAAAATTTTGCAACCACCTTTGAACACTGTCTATTCTCTTTGCATTACTACCGAAAAACAAACCAAAAACCAAAAAGGAAAGAGAAAAACCTGTCACTAACTGCAACTCCAAACTTAAAACTAGACAATAAACGTATACATACTTTTGATCCAAACACCGTACAATCTCAAAGCCATACCCTGCAATCCATGGACAATGCTGTTCCCCAAGCAATGTCTAAAGGTAATTATACCATTTTCCTCCAAAGTTTGATTGAAAATAGTGTTGGATATTGATTGTTTGGAGATGTTTTATGATGTCTGAATACAATTCATTTGGAGGGTATCTATGTTTGAGAATGAGGATGTTCGTGAATCTATGTGAATAATGTCTAATCTGATGCCTGTGCCTAGATGCTGAAAGGTCTCTTGCATTTCAATATAATTGATGGGACAAAAGTGGTTTCTTAGAAAACTCTTTTTTCTCTAACAAATTAAATGGCACATATTAAAGAAATTGTAAGATAAAACAATATTTAATTCAACTACATGTGATGCTGTGAGATACTATTTTGTTTGTCACGATTGATGTCTCAAAGCTTGTAATAAATCTGAACTTTGTCTGAATGCATGAAAAGCCTCTCTGGCCTGACTTCTAAGATATTCCTAACCGTCAAGATCATTAAACAAAGTGACATAAGAAATTCCAAAATCAACTTGTAGGTTCTGTACTCGCACACCTGATTTTGAGAATTACTGATTGAAGACACTACAATCTTGACGTGACAGTGATTATTTCAGAGGTTGATGCTTCTTAATCCGTTGTTTACATTCCACTTGCAATGTATATAGGTATCAGCATTTTGTCCAAAGAAGGTTATAATTTGGTTTATCTATAATATTTCCATTCTGCTGAGTTGGGCTATTTGAGTTGCTGCAATAACCTTTGAGCATTATTTTCCTAGCAAAGTTGTGAGGTATATATGCATTTAACTTATGCATGTAAGTTGTTGACCATGTGCAGTGGCAAAAGTATATAAAGAAGAAGTGAAGAAAGACCGAGTTGCAAATTAGAGATTGGAGTCACTTGTGACGTATTTATTCTGAAGCTGACATTGTGGTCTGAGTATATATGACTTCTGTGATTGTACGGTGGAAGTTTTGATTTAAGTGTAATGGATTTCTCTGAGGGTTATGTATCAAATGAGCATCGCGAGCTTCATCGATCTGCAACAGAAAGTGCTGATCCGTTGTCTGTTTCTCCATTGCAAATTGCTCCAAAATCTTCAAGGTCCCCTGACTCTCCTAGGTCTCCAAAATCTCCAAGGTCCCCCAAGGTGCAAGGCAAGTGCAGCAGTCAAAGTCCAAGGGGTCATAGACAATCACATTTTCAAAAAGATGGACGTCCAAAGAAAGGTGAAGCCTTTAAGCATTGAAGTTTTCATTGCCAGTTTCCTCTTTTAATGCCTGATTACTTCTTCACCAAGTAGCTATCATAAAATGTATGTGATTAGTGATGTTCACAGACTTGTTTCCACTTTCACTCTTTTATTCTTCAGACACTCTTGATAATTAGGCTTATGAATTTTCTAAATACTTGGAAAACGATTCAAGAACATTGGAATAAGCGTAGGTAAAAAAAGTCTTAGTTCTTGTGTGTGACAGTCATGACCAACATAAAGATGTCTCACTTTTCGTACTGTTATTATCTGATCTGCCTTTTGGTCACTGACTCACAGGCTAAGACTAGAATGGTCTAGCTTTGGAGTTTTATGGCAAATCAAACCATATATGATGACAGATTTGCATTCCTTAAACTCAGAGAAGCAACCTTCTTATCCTACTTTGATTGCACAGGTGGTTCTGGGGGAAAAGGTACCTGGGGTGGATTGCTTGATACAGATGACACAAGCGTTCTTGATCCTAATGATCCAAACTATGACAGCAGTGAGGTTGGGAGATAAAATCTTATCAGTAACTTGTAATATAACTATTATTAAATGGATTAAATTTATGGTCTTGTATTTTATTTTATTTTTTTCTCAAAGAGTTTGGTCTTTGTTTGTGACACCAACAACCATGAAAGTATATATGGTTTTGTAGGAATATGACCATTCAAATGAAAAGAAGCCGAACACAGAGCTTGAGAACTACAAGAAAAAGGCTACAATAATAGTGGAGGAATATTTTGCCACTGATGATGTTGTTGCAACAATGAATGAAGTTAAGGAATTGGGAAAACCAGAGTATGGCTACTATTTTGTCAAAAAACTTGTCTCTATGTCCATGGACAGGCATGACAAAGAAAAAGAAATGGCTGCTATTCTGCTATCTGCACTTTATGCTGACGTATTTGATCCTTCACAAGTTTACAAGGGCTTCAGCAAATTAGTTGAATCAGCAGATGACTTGATTGTAGATATACCAGACGCAGTTGAAGTTTTAGCACTTTTCATAGCTCGGGCCGTTGTTGATGACATACTTCCTCCTGCCTTTTTGAAGAAACAGATGGCCTACTTACCGAAAGATTCAAAAGGGGTTGATGTCTTGAAAAAAACTGAGAAAAGCTATCTAGCAGCTCCTCTTCATGCAGAAATCATAGAGAGATGCTGGAGAGGTAGTAAGAACACCACAGTCGATGATGTTAAAGCTAAGATAAACAATTTTTTGAAGGAGTATGTTGTAAGTGGTGACAAGAAAGAAGCTTTCAGATGCATCAAAGATCTGAAAGTTCCTTTCTTCCATCACGAAATAGTGAAACGGGCTCTTATAATGGCAATGGAGAGACGTCAAGCAGAATCACCACTATTAGATCTGTTGAAAGAAGCAGCTGAAGAAGGCTTCATTAACACTAGCCAAATGTCCAAAGGTTTCAGTCGGTTGATCGACACAGTTGATGACTTATCACTTGATATACCGAATGCACGAGGAATACTGCAGCAACTGATTTCTAAAGCAGCATCTGAGGGTTGGTTATGTGTGTCATCTTTGAAATCACTTTCAGTGGAGCCTGAAAGCAACTCAATAGAAGATAGTGCTGCCAAAAGTTTCAAGGTAAAAACGCAGTCCATCATTCAAGAGTATTTCTTATCAGGTGATATATTGGAGGTAAATAGCTGTCTAGAACAAGAAAACAGCAAGAACTGTGCTGCACTCAACGCAATCTTTGTTAAAAAACTGATAACTCTGGCAATGGATAGGAAGAATAGAGAGAAGGAAATGGCTTCTGTGTTGCTGTCATCTCTGTGTTTCCCAGCTGATGATGTGGTGAGTGGTTTTGTGATGTTGATAGAGTCAGCAGATGATACTGCTCTGGACAATCCTGTTGTTGTTGAGGATCTGGCTATGTTTCTAGCCAGAGCAGTGGTGGATGAAGTCCTAGCTCCACAACACCTTGAAGAGGTTGGAACACAGTGTTTGGGGCCAGGTTCAATTGGGAGCAAAGTTCTCCAAATGACAAAGTCATTGCTAAAGGCTAGACTTGCTGGGGAGAGAATCTTGAGGTGTTGGGGTGGAGGGGGTAGTAGCAGGCCTGGATGGGCGTTTGAGGATGTGAAGGACATGATTGGGAAGCTGTTGGAGGAGTATGAGTCTGGAGGAGAAATAAAGGAGGCATGTCGCTGCATGAAAGAGTTAGGAATGCCATTCTTCCATCATGAGGTTGTTAAGAAAGCCTTGGTGACAACTATTGAGAAGAAGAATGAGAGGTTGTGGGGTCTACTCAAGGAGTGTTTTGAATCAGGACTAATAACCATGAATCAAATGGCAAAGGGTTTTGGAAGGGTTGCAGAATCTCTTGATGACTTGGCCTTAGATGTCCCTGATGCTAAAAATCAGTTTGCATACTATGTTGAAAGAGCTAAGACTAATGGATGGTTGGACAATTCATTTTGTTTCAGCAAACAGGAACATGCAACAGAGAATGGCACTCGCTAATCATCGGTATTAGTGTTTCCTTATCACTTTCTTTAAATCTACACTTGAATCAAATGTATACACATGCAGACATCAGATGCATACTATGCATGAACAACTAGAACTTGAAATTTCTCTAGACATGCTATTTCTGTTTGTTTTCTTCTCAGATGCCCCTTTTATCACAGGAGCTTACAGGAGCTGAAGTTACTTCACTACCAAATATAGTTCATAATAATTCTATACAGTAGTATTTTTGTGTAATCAAATTACTTTAAGTTATTTAATGACCAGCCTTCTTGGCAGGTTCTTTGATATATACTTCTTTTCCTATTTAGACCAACTTAGAAGAATCCATAATATGGTCAATTCACAATCGATCATAGAACAATTGGAGACATACTGCTCTTTGGATGCAACAAGGGCAAGAAGAAAGACATGTTGAAGCAGAAAGATGCATAGAGCAACTAATTTAGAAAGTCAATTATGTGAACTGAAAACTATATTTTAAAATTGAGATTGTGGAAGCCATAAATAGCTCTTTCTCCATTCTCTTTCTATTTTGTTTTGGAAGAAGCATAAGCAAGGGAATCTGTAATGTAATCCCTAACAATGTCCATACTTTGCTCCTTTTTATGCTTATACTCAAGTCATGCACTCCATTTGTAATGCGAAGCATTGCGACATTGTATGCTAATTTGCAGGGTATAGTAGCGGTGACAGTTTTTATTCTCTTTAATCTCAACTATCATATACAATCAGGAACAGCAATCTTTTGGGCACTACCTAAAATATAAATGAACCCATGTCTCTCCCGTTTTGTTGCTTCATATTATCATAATTTATAACAGTATTTTAAGGGACATTCAGTATTTTTCAAACAAAGAAAAATATTCAGGATGCAACACGAATGTGTTCGCAAGGGAAAAGAACGAAAACCATAGCAAGCAGAAGTTTAAACCTTATTCTTAGGATTATCTAATGAAGCTTTAGGTAACATTCAGGTACTTTTCATTTATTTTTACATTGCATTTAATAGTTAAGATAAGTAACTACAGGGTTACCTCAATGTTAACAGTATATCATATAATTTTGTTACATTATAATAAACAAAGAAAAACATTGATTTTTATTAATAATAACAATATTCATAGAAATTAATAATAACAATATTCGAATAAACTAAGGACAATATTTCCATAAATTAAAATTAATGTACAATATAATTCTGAACTTAAGAATAGAAAACTTAACTACAGTAAGAAAAGAAAGTACTATGTCATGATTGTCACAAGCTATGTCATGATTGTCACAAGCTAGTTGCAGTGCATTCTGGATTCTTTTCCATGTTGGATTACCTTATAGAAACATGTTCTAGTCAATCATATATTGTAAGATGTTAGCAATCCTCCTACATATACCTTACATTTAATGAAATGACATGAGTTGCTTAATATATTAAATAAATAATCATGGTAAATAAACAATAGATATAAAACAAGATAAATTACGCACTAGACAGTTGTGACGTAGGTTATGTCTCACGATCATCCAAACTATGTGGCAAACGACATGGTAATACAGTTGGTCCCGCCCCAGAAGCATCTAAAGGTATGACATAGATATCAACCAATGCATGTATTCAATTGCACATAAAAATAGATATGTAGCCACCGTAACAACGTTGTGGGCAAAGTGTAACAACTGCCATCTAATATAGCCACAACATCGCCTTCATATCACATGCAATGGAACGTTGAGGAAACCTATGCTCATACCCGTATTGTTGCAAGACACGATTAGGCAAATAACGTTGCATGCATGTTACTAGACGGATGTATCTTGAGAACACTGATATCAATTACGACAATGATCTTCATAAGGACTTTAGATCACCATGCATATATGATCTTTGGTCACAATCATGCAAACCGAAGGTGAACCTCCAAAATACGTAGGATTCATACTCCTTCTCATCCTTGACAAATGCTCATATATTCATACATGTTACAATTTGAACAATACATTATTCATATATTTAACTGAGTATAAATGTAAGTTGTTCATGTATATTATTTACTTGTAAAAGTGTGATTAACCATCCAACTACTATGTCTATGCAAAACATGCATCTCTTAACTGGTCATACATGTGGGTGAGTGTTGCAACACTCCATGAGTACCCACCACACATACACAAGTTGCAAAATAACTACAAGTACGACATGCTAATAGATGTTACACTTTAATCTGCAAAGGTTGTGCATCTCGCAAGATGCAACAAATAAGCCCAAACTCTAGACTCCCATTTGTGGTGGATGCAACACTCCTCGTAGACCTCACACAACCAATTGAGCTTGATGTGTGCACCACAAAAATGCCTTAACTTTGTCATTGCATCACCTAAGTCCACTCCAAGGAGCTTAACCACTAATGTTGATGCTGATGTGAAATCCAACATCAGATATCTACAAAATTGCCCCGTGATGGAAATATGTGGCAACACAGAGACATAATACAAGGTGATGGTCATCTCACCAACAGGAAGGTGGAAAGTGCTAGTGTCCTAGTGTCACCTTTCTGCAAAGGTTAATATTAGACTATTATCAGCAGCCTCATAACTAATGTTGCAAGACAACAATCAAGAGCTAAGCACGACAATCTCGATTTGGGGATGAGGGTTCCTAAATTTACTTAACTTGCAACTAAGGGATATCAAATTCGAATCCTCTCAATTCTAACAAAATTATATTAGTGTTTCTAACTATAGAAAATAACAAAATAACCAAACATAATGTCATTAATTGAAGTTTTCATTTCTTACCTCACCCACCCATAGTCTTAATGTAGCATGATCAACATCACTCACAAGTATGGAGGTATCAAAAGGTCCACCAAGGAATCTTATCATGTCCTTTTGTAGCTTCATGCAACCCATCAATAATAATGTTAGTGACAATTTTGAGTACTGGTGCCTTCGGTCTCTATCTAGGATCACCTTTAGATGCACCACCTCTAATTCTAGGCATAACTAACAAATGATTCATTTATTAATAAACTTAAAAAAAGACATTCCAATTGTACTTTCCATAATCTATTTCTAAATCCAAAAAAGTATTCTAGAATGTACAATCTGAAATGTATTAATACATTCTAGAATGCACATATTAGATCTAGAAATGCATTCCAAAGTGTGCATTCCAAAATGTACACCAAACTTCAAAATAGGTTTCAGATTGTACAATTCATAACCTTTTTGGATCACCCAATTCGAAATAAACTAGCACCAGCGATAACAAAGAAAGATTCAAAAACATCAACCTCTTCAAGTGGTGCAACGAGACAATAGGGTCTGAGATAGTTCTTCGAAGAACAACCATGTTTTTGCAGAGCCTCTCACACACGAATGGTACAAAAATGAGAGTGCACAACAGAGGAGGAAGATGAAGCAAAGAAGAAAAGAAAAAGTAGGGTTATTTTATAAATCTGAATCAGGGGTATTTTTGACATTTCACCACCCCAATAGGGTGCAATTTCAAACTATGGGGTGTAGAGTGGTGGCAAAAGTGACCACAGCGGTCATAGTGATGACAAAGTAGTGGTAGCTAGACTGGTGGTCGGATTCGTAGTGGTGTGGAAATGGACAACAACAACACAACTAACAACTACAGACCTCTCCTTATGTTCATGGATCATATCTATAACGGGCATTTTCTATCTTAACACGACCCACTCCAATAGACTTTGAAGCAACAATGCATACTCTCAAACACTTTCTCCAAATGCAAACTGGATAATAGAGTCACCTCTCACATGACTTCTATTTTGACCGCTGAGGTTTTTGATCGCTAGTCCAAATAGAAGTTATCCTTTACGTGATATACCCCATCAATTTATAATCTTATTTTTTCTAGAATAACCACACTCGAGTACCAGAATCTAACCAATCATGTAGGTATTTAGTTGTGTGAAATATCTAGTCTATAAGGTTGGTTTTAATATTCTTAATAGATTGTTATTGCACAATTGGTTAGGCCATTAGGCCCATATTACGGTCAACGGGCACATATTATTGGACTCATTTTTAGTGGATAGAATTATTCTTTTGCACCCCCCTTTTATGCCAAAGATGCACACCCTCGCGTAGGCTCAAGAAGGGACACAAACCCCCTAACCTCAAGCCAAATAGGCGGAGAGGCTTTAAAGAGTCATTGATGTCTCCCACATGAGTGTCACAGCGAGTCACTTCAAACGTAACATTCGCTCAGATACCTTTACACGTGGCTGAATTCTATTGGTCTCATAAAAGTGTTCATTTCAATTTTCGTTTAACTGCTCTGGGCTCTTCTTTTCCAACCTTTTCTTTCATGCCATTTTGTCGTTCTCGCTTTTCTCCCCTTCCAAAGTTTCTTTGTTTCCTCTCTTAGTATCTTCCCAAACGTAGGTATGTCTAATTTTTTTTCCTTGCCATTATCTTATGTTTTTCCTTGGTGTTTTCTTACAAAAGATATCATCTTGTTCTAATTTCTTCCATTAGGGTGGTTCTCGTGTGATTGTATTTGTATTCCTTTCATGGCTTATCAAAATATGTATCCCTAGTCTAAAGCCGATTTGTTTAATGAAACTTCAAATTTTACCTCTTTTGAAATTGTCAACACCTTATTAAATCCCAGTCTTTTAGTAAAATCAATGAGAAGAATATCGTTATTATTCCCTGTGGATTGGACAAACAATGTGTAAGATAATGGGGAAATTCATAGGGCCATTTTGTTTTTTATATGTCACGGTCTTCACTAAAATAGGGCTTATGTTACCCCTTGGTTGCTTTGAAAAACAAGTTTTGACCATAGTGAATGTACCTCCTCCATCTTGACCGTATAGTTGGGCCTTCATTATAGCATATTCAATCTTATGTACTTACTTTTGCATGGTCCATACTGGCAATATACTATTCTACTTATTTGATAATAAGAGATACTCTCGCTAACTATGACTTTCTCTCAATAACATTAGTAGGAAAGATCTCCTTACTCTATCCAATCTTTGTACAAGAACTTTAAAACCAGTTGTATAAAAATTCATCCTTCTATCTACGAGCCTTCACTACATGAAGGATTTCCTTTATATTGGTCACCCAACCCCCACATTGCAGCATGAAGGATTTTTCAATAGCATGTGTGTGTTTGCAACCTTTTCAATTGGTGAAATTGAGCTTGTGCCAAATTATTAGATTTTTGGCCCTGTAATGTGACAAATTTTCCATCCATATAGAACTTCAATGTAAGCTTGCTAAAATCTACAACATGTGGTCCCAATGTTGCCAACCAAGAAGCTCCAAGACTAAATCTGCTCTGGCTATAAGTAACAAGAAAGTAGATAAATAAAATACATGATTTTGTATTTTCACTTGTGTACCCTTTACACAACCTTCTGCAGTCATTGTATTGTCATTCCCCACTAAAACTTTGCTCAAGAGCTGGTTCAATTGGTAACTTCAAAAAATAAACAATTCAGGGTTGGATAAAATTGTCATTGTTGCCAATGTCCGTAAGAATTTGCATCATTACACCCTGCAGTTGTCTTTGGAATTTCAAGGTGCCCAAACCATTGGCTTCTTTAAAGCATTGTAAGAAAGATGGTGCTTCGTCTCCAATAATTGTTCCATACCGAGAGATTGGTCTGGTTCTATTGTTTGTTTGTCAAATTCATCAACCTGGGGCAAAAACATGTGTTTATTTGGGCATCTATGGTTCAAAGTGAACTTCTCATCACATGTGTAGCATAAATTCATTTCTCATCTAATCTTCATCTTTGCTGGAGTCATTCTCTTCACATTCCCAGTGTTCACCATGTGAGACAAAGGTTTGGTGTTCGGTGTATGAAGCTGTGGAAGGAGGTTGTTATTCTTGTTTTAATATGCTGGTATATTTGAGTGGAACCAATTTGCAGGAATATAAGAGGGGTTTCTATTAGTATATTTTTCCTCATACAATCTTGCTAGAGCCACAACCTTCGAAAAGATTCTGGACCTTGAGCAATCACATCTCTGCGTATTTCCGATTTTAACCCACTCAAAAAACAATCCAACAATGCATCAATCAAGAAACCCATAACCATGTTTGATAAAGCTGTGAATGAATGGTAGAATTCACTCACCGATGTTGTTTGGGATAACTTGAATAGAGTAGAACGTGGACATTCATATAATGAGGGACCATTTTCAAAGCTTTAGTAAAAAGCGTCCAGGATTGAAACAAGTTGGTTTTAAGCATCATTTGGAACCATAGAACAAAATCTTTGTCCCTATGAATAGCAGTAATGGTTAGGCATTGATCCTCTGGTGTGTGGTAGTAATCAAAGAATTGTTCTGCTTTGAAGATCCATTATAAAACCTAACTACCATCGAAGCGAGGAAAGACTAGCTTGACACTTCTGGCCTGAAATGGTTAGTTGTACACCGCTTCTTTGCCTGAGCTCGAACCACAATGATTTTTTTTTTCGTACAAATCCGCAATCGCAAGCTCCAGTCCCGCAAGTCGTTTTGCGATATTTTCTTCTCTTTTCTCACATCCACATGGATCTTTTCAACTACTTCCAGCATTTTCTTCATATCATTTTGGAGTTCCTTAAGGCGGGTGTTTTCTGCCATGGCTGGAATGAAAACATCAATGTAATGAACCTAAATGAACATACAAACACCAAAGTAATATTAGAGGAAATATCAAAGTAGATTCGTATTAACCACGAAAATTATTCTCAAGAGCAATAACTATGACTCAAGAAGAATCATAACCTACAGAGTATTCTAGAATTCCAAGAGACAAAAGAGATAGAAAGAGAATTCCAAGAGACAAGAGATAAAGAGAATTCAATACAGACAGAGAAAAGGTTACACACATACTGCCCCCATTTTTCCCCACCTCCACTATCTTAAATCACGTAGTCATCTCATTTATGGTTAGGTATTTTCTCTCTCTCACTCTTACAAGTGTCCTAACTTTTTGTTGCTTGTGACAAAAGTCCTCACATAATAATTATTTATTATCCGTTAATATACTCTAATAGAATCGCTAATGATTCTCACATAATAATTATTTATCATTATTACCCCCCCTCAAGATGGAGCATATAGATCAAATAAACCCATCTTGGACAGCAAATGTAAGAACAACTTGGGTATGAGAGATTTTGTACAGATATCAGCAACCTGTGACTTAGTGTTGATAGAGAGCAAACGAAAAACACCATCACGAACCTTTTCTCTAACCACATGACAATCGATTTCAATGTGTTTGCTACGCTCGTGAAACACGGGATTGGCAGCTAGATGTAAGGCAGACTTGTTATCACAAAAAAGAACTACAGTGGCCTTAGGAACAATATATAAATCACAAAGCAAATAAGACAACCATTGAATTTCACAGGTTGCCGATGCTAAAGCACGATATTCACCTCAGAGGAGGATTGTAAAACTGTGTGTTGCTTCTTGGATAGCCAAGAGATTAATGAATCACCAAGAAAAATGCAGAAGCCGATAATAGAGTAGCGAGTTTCAGGGCATGATGACCAGTCTGAGTCACCAAAACCTTTCAGTTGTAAAGGAGAATCACTAGGAAAGAAGAGCCTCGACCAGGATTAGCTTTAAGATAACAAAGAACCTTGAGTGTTACTTAGTAATGAGTCATTGTAGGAGCTGATAAGAATTGTGAGAGATGATTGATAGCAAAACAAACATTAGAACTAGTGTTGGTCAGGTAGATGGGTTGTCCAATGAGCCATTGATACATGGAAATGTCTTCAAGAAGAGGACTCTCTTTGGAATGGAGCTTTATTTGAGGATCCATAGGAGTGTTAAAAGGTTTGCATCCTAACAAGCCTGCGACATCTAGAAGTTGTAAAGTATATTTGCTTTGGTTAAAGAAAATGCCCTTCCTTGATCTAGAAACTTCTAATCCTAGGAAAAATTTCATATAACCAAGATCCTTAATTTTTAATAAGTGATCAAGTTGAGACTTGACCAAAGCAATCTCTTGAGCATCATTTCTTATCAAAATCATATCATCAACATAGATAAGGATGGTTGTGAATGCACCAATAGCAGATTATTTAGTGAATAATGAAAAATCAGACTGTGATTGGGTATAAGCCGAAGCTATAAGAACTGTAGACAATTTTTCATACCACTGTCTATTAGCTTGTCTAAGACCATAAAGAGATTTTCTCAGCTTGCAGACCTGACCAGGTTTTGGAAGAACTACACCTTTAGGAACCTCCATATACACTTCTTAATGAAGATCTCCATGCAAGAAAGCATTGTTGACATCAAGTTGTTCAAGGAGTCAACTTTTGGTGGTTGCAATGGCCAATAAGAGCCTTATAATAGTAATTTTAGTCATCGGAGAAAAAGTTTCCCTAAAATCAATGTCTTGTTGTTGTGTGAATCCCTTGGCTACTAGGCTAGCCTTGAACCTCTCAATTGAGCCATAAGTCTTGTGTTTAGTCTTATACACCCATTTGCATCCCACTACTTGTTTTCAAATCGGAAGATCAGCAAACTCCCAGGTTCTAGTTTGAACTAAAGCATTAATCTGATCATCCATGGCTTTCCTCCTGTTCTCATGCTTCACTGCTTATGCATAAGTTTTGGGTTCTATAATGGAAGAGATACTAAATGCAAAATGCTTATGATTTTTAGAAAATTTTGAATAATTAACAAAACTGGAAATAGGATATTTAACTAAGGAGGAATTGTTGCTCTCTATGCCCACAACTACGTTGCAATGAAAATCCTTGAGGTAAGCAGGAGGTTTGGTGCTTCTAGTGGATTTTCTGTACATGGTTATCATGAGCTGTGAGAATGGGAGAGGAATAATTTTGTTGTGGGACAATATATGGTGTTTGTTGGTTTCGTAATGGTGAGGAGGATGAAAGAAAAGAGAGATCAGTGTCTTGATAATCAGGAAAATGTGGCATGACAAAATTTTCACTATTTGTATGATTGATAATATGCTTAAAATGAAAACTATTTTCATTAAAAGAAACATTTCTGGATAAAAAAAAACCTCTCTAGTGTGTAAATCATAAAGAAGTGAATCCTTAATCCCTGGTCTGTGACCTAAATAAACACACCGTCTAACCCGAGGTTCAAGATTCATCCTATTATGAGCCAAAGTTGATGCAAAAGCTTCACAACCAAAGACTTTAATAAAAGTTAAATCAGGAGAAGAGATATACAAAATATCATAAGGACTTTTGTTATGTAAAATCTTGTTAGGCAATCTATTAAGCAGAAAAACAGCATGAAAGGTTGCTAAGTTCCAAAACAATTTAGGCAAGTTACTTTGAAAAATAAGAGTCCTAGTAATGTTTAAAATGTGTTGATGTTTTCTTTCTACCACTCCATTTTTTGGAGTCTCAACAGAATACATATGATGTTCTATGCCTTTGAGAGAGTAAAACTGATGCAAATTAAATTCCAGTCCTTGATCAGACCTAATGCATTTGGCAGTAAAAATCATCACATGTTTTGCTAGAAACGTAATAAACTATGTTGTGTTGACAATACTGATAGTTTGTCCTTAGACAAGTGACCTAGTCTAAAATGTCAATCATTCACCTTATTAACAGACACATAATTTATTGAAATTGAATATGGGTAAATTGTTTTCCTGGTCCCTTAGGATTTTCAAGAACATAGAGTCCATGGTGAATGTTAGCAAAACCAATCATCCTCATAGCGTGATTGTCCTGTATTTCACAGATTTGATCATTAAACCTAATGGAACAATCAAATTTTATCACTAATTGAGATACTGAAATTAGATTAGATTGAAGTTAAATCCTAGTATGTATAGTACATTATACAGAATGAATGTAGTAGAAAATATAATAGTGCCTTTAATGTTTGCATAAACTGTAGTTCCATTAGGTAACTTGATAGGAATATCAGGAATAATTCTATATGTGGCAAAATTCTCTAGAGATGAACTAATATGATCAGTGACACCTGAATCTAAGATCCAAATGACAAATTTTGGTAGGTAGTGATCTCAGATTACAGATGATACCTGTGGATGTATTGGAAATGTGATGATGTTCAGTGCTAGGGGTTGCAGCTAACTACGATTGCTGAAGAAGAGTCAGGAGAGAGTTATATTTCTCTTTGGTCAAACTAAAGCTAGAAGACTCCTAAGATTCCTTCTGCTTTGTAAGCGTCTCACTCTCATTTTCCTTTTTAATTGTAGTGGCATTGTTAATAAAGAATTTTTTCCTTTTGTAGTTTGGTGGAAAACCATATAAGCAATGACATTCATCAAGTGTGTGACCTCTTCTACCACAATGTGTGCAACTCTTACTATTATAATGCTTGTTATCCTTGGTCCATCTCTTGGCTTGAGAATTCTGAGAATTTCTGTTGAAGGAACCATAATATACACTGGAAGAATGATTCTGGAGATTTATCGGTAGATTAATAAACGACGAAGTAGTCATATTTGCTACTGAAAATAATGACACTTCTAAAGCCATTGCAGATGATGAATTCTTGCAAATGGAACAAAGTCAGAGTTGACACAATGGAACTCTCTCGGTTAGAGAGCTCTGACACCATAACAAATATATCATATTAACCATGTGTTATGAAAATAAAGAAATGAACAGAAATGAACCAAAAAAAAAATAAAGGATTTGAGAGCGAAAATATATCTCTTTTGTTATTCTCTTGATGAAAGAAAATACTCTATATATGGAGTACATGGAATAATAGTATCATAATAGAATAGTTACTCCAACATAATTGCTAATAATCCTCACATGATAATTATTTATTATCCGTTAATATACTCTAATAGAATCACTAATGATTCTCACATAATAATTATTTATCATTTATTACTTAAGGCTCAACACTTGATTGCTACGCTCAGCTGGATCTTCAATTAAGTTGAATCGTTCTCTGGATTGGATGTGCTCAGCGGTAGCATAGCTCCACTCAATTCCTGAACTTTTCTTAGGTCTTTCTTAGCTCTTAGCTCTGAATCCACTAAGTGTCTCTTGACCTGCACTTAGTGCATGACTCACTTGGAACTGGTTCGCTCAACTATCAATCAAAATCCTGCAACATTTAGGCAAAGTTTAAACAATTTTCTAATTTCAATCAATTTTAGATTCTTGGACAAAGTTTAAACAATTTTCTAATTTCAATCAATTTAAGATTATAAGTGTGTTTGGGTTTGATTTAACTAAAATTATCTCTATTTGCATACATTTAAGTGCAATATTGAAGATGAAAAACATGTAACTTAGACACTTATCATCTACTTAAGGAAGTATGTTGAAGAGATCATAAAACAAGCTAACATGTCATCTTGCAAGTCCAAGCCCACATTGTTTGATACTAAACCAAAGTTGAGTGTTCAGTTTAGCACAACTTATGTTGACTCTTCTCATTATCTCAATCTTGTAGGTGTCATGTAATATCTTACTTTCATGGGACCTGACATTTTTTACATTATTCAACAGATTTACTTATCCATGCAAAACTAGAAGGAGCAACACATGCATGATCTCAATAACTGTAGGGATCACTATATTTAAGGAACTCTTTACCATGGCTTACATCTATATTCATCCTCGACAACTAATCTTGTTTCTTGGTACAGATTGGGGTGGATGTCCAGACACTCGACATTTCGTTAGTGTTTTTCTTTGATATAATTTGGTCTCCTTATCATCGAAACGACAAACCACTTTGTCACGATCTAATGCAGAAGCTGAGTAACAAGGGATCACCAATGTTGTATTTGAATGTTATTGGTTATGTAACCTTTTTCTAAAACTCCATTATCCTATTCCGACTGTTACATTAGTTTTTTCCGACAGTTCAAATACACCAATGTGATATTTGAATGTTGTTAGTTATGCAAAGTTCTAAAATTTTATTATCCTACTCTGACAATTACATTATTAGTGTATTATGTATTATGATAATGTTAGTGTAATGTATATCTCAAGAATATTACACTTACAACCCTTCAAGTCAAAATGAATAAAACACTTTTACTCTCTATATCTCACATATAAAATTGGGTATTTTGGCAAATATCTACGGATCACCCATGTAACTTGCAGTCTATGTTGGTATTGGTCTTTATTTTTTAGTAAATTTTAAATATGGATTTTTTTATTTTATTTTTTTATATATTCAAACCACAAACTGTGCGTTAAACAAGTTTTACTTGCCGACCCCGCAGGTTACCCACAACTTGAATCACCAAGCTCAACTGAAAAAAATATCCAATACTTTTTACTTTTATTGATTATCACCAAGCCTAATTCAACCAATATTTCAATATCGTTTTTCTTTTGTTGGCTGTCATCGAGTCCAATTCAATTCAAAATTCAATCTTTTACTTTCATTGGTAAGCCTAATTCAACCAAAAATTCAATATCTCTTTTCTTTTGTTGGCTATCATCAAGTCCAATTCAATTCAAAATTCAATCTTTTACTTTCATTGATTATACATTATTTAATGAGATTAAATAAAAAAATTAATAAATTTTTGCGGGTGTAGGTTGACCCGTTTAACCCACGAGTTTTGCGGGGCAAATGCGGTTTGCAAATATTAAAGACCATTGAAATGTGGGCAATACAGTTGAATTTTTTATAGTGTAGATTTATGCAAATGCAGGTAAACGGACTCATACGCATAACCAAGTCTATATCATGTAATATTTCATAAAAACAAATCCGTGCTCCTTTACATATTAAATTTAAAATAAAATTAAACTACAATCCATTATCTTCACATTTATGACTTGTTAATCTTACATTGATAACCTGCCTTAATTTTCTTATGTTAAAATTCAACAATCTTGACTCTTTAGGCAGGATTCCAACATCTTCACTTTTGTAGTTATGTTAAAATGCTATAGTTTGAGTTTTTTTTTTTTTTTTCATCACAAATTTCCTATAATTCGCTAATTAAAAATATGTTACTAATTATGTCTATCAACGAAGATAAAAAAAAACATATGATTTTTTTAATCTAATTAATATTTAGACACATTTATAGGTTAAAAATAATTTTAAAGTTGTTATTCACAAAATTTCTTTACTTACATTCTTTTATGTCAAAATATCTTATCTAATGTTATCGAAGTTAGATCTTGTTGTGGAAGTAACTAAAACAAATATATTAAGTTGTCTATCAACATAAACAAATAAAATGTTCACAGAAAAAATCTACAAAGAATTAGTATAGTTAATAAGGAAGAAAAAGAAAAAACACAAAAAAAATTAATTTGATTAAATTAAAGTACTAACAAACTTTAATATACGTCCACTACAAAAATTTCACTTTCAAACAAAGATTACATCTTAAAATTCTTCTCTTTTCATCTCAACTCTTGGTTGGTTAGAATTGTTAATACAATATCATATTTCCATATAAATAATTGTTAGTACCAACTTTCATAAATTATGTCTAAACAAATAGAGAAGTCACCTCAATAGTACTTCCATAATTCCATAACTAAGCTTAAAGCGTCAAGCGTCAAGTAGGCGTACACTTTGATGATATGATAGAGAAAGAAAATTGCAATGTGATATAGAATAGATGACTTAATACCAACAGACCTAATGATTAATACTATCACCATACAATCTTAAACTATCAAACAATATACATGACATCAAATTATCTAGAAAACCTTATCCCGACTGAATCTTTAAAGATCTCGTTCAGCAATTTAACTACAATCCAACTTAATCCGTTTCCTAACAAGTTTTCAATTTGAGTTTTGTGTTAGTCTCATTGAAGTACTAAGAATCAAATTTTATAAAAAAAATATATATAATTAGAAAGAGAGAATTTTACTCCAAAAATAGCCTGCAACACATTGTGAAATCGTGTTAACTCAGGTCTACCATTGTTTTGGAAATACTATTCCCACAATCATTTCAAATTCAATTTGTAAACGTTGGTTCATAAAAACCATAAAAAATTCTTCTAACTAGGTATTGCCCTATGAATTACATGAGTATCATAAAATTATACAAATTATCAAAGTTTGAACATTCTTAAGCTATTTGCTAATATTTAACGACAATTTAAGATAAATAATAATTTATATTGCTAAATATATATTCAACAATACAGGGATCCAAAAATAAATACACACTTCAACTAGGAACTTACTTATTGAGTCAATACCGTATTACCTCACAATCATATGTTAACTGATTCGATGATCAGTCCAATCATAATAACATTGATCTTAATTATAATATCCATTTTAACTACTTCTAAAGAAAATACTTTCTTAGTGCTACTTTTCAAGAATCTATATCAGGCTATTTTATTAATAAATTAAAATGTAATATTTATATTACTTTTGATATATTAAATGGAAATACATTGCTATTTTTTTTTATTTTATACGACATTGTTTTTATAATTATATATATCATGTAAATAATGGATTTGCTATATTATTTTAATTTATAATATTATATAACGAAATGTTTTTAATGTAATGTTAATTTAAAGTCATAAAAAATAAATAAAACAACGTAATAGTAAAAGCAAGAATAAAATAGAAAAATGATTTGCATAAATTTTCTTTGTACACTAGTTATAGATTATATTAATAACTGCCAGCGACTTGGGAAGAGAGTAAGTGAAAGTTTTCATTTGGTAAGTGTAAACTATATAAACATCAATACTTCATCGTTATTAAAACTAGCTTGCTTAGAATATTCCCACTGCACGATATAAAACTATTTTCTTACCAGTCCAATCAGTTATCCCATAATTTGGGCAGCAACAAAGGAAAAAGATAAATATATCATAGAAAGATGACCTACATTCACTAAACAACATCTAGGTATCATCAAAGGAGACATCACTTATTATTACATTTATGATGATATAATTAATCAACAAAACTTACGTCAGTTTGAACAAATCTTGAAAGTACAGAGAGATGTATAAAAACCCTATCACAGAAGCATCAATTCAAGTCCATTCACCAACCACGCTTCTTCAGAAAATCTTTAGTTCTCTTCCTCATGCGGGTGAAGACAATAACTACACAAGCCAAGATCCATGGAGGGAAGTTCACACCAGAGAAATTCAATTTCTTCAACCAATCCGGAGTATCCCTCGAAACTAGGGTTATCATAAAGATTATTAAAGCAACCCCAACCAAGATCCTTGTCACAGGTTTAATTAGTGAGTCCTGAAAAAGAGAACTTTCAGCCAACGAAAATACTAAAAGAATTACATATATGTTTTTATTAGGATCACATGAACTACATATCATAGACAGATATGGATAATGGTGGTTTGCAGCATTTCAATTTAAAATAAAAAAAGAATTGTAGAGTATCTACATCAGTCGTAAAAGAAAATAAATATATATATATGTAAAATCCTTGATCAGTAATATCTCCTTCATGATTTTATAATTTGATTTCTAGGCATTAAATGATGCTTGAGGTCCGGTCCTGGAACCCACAAGCCTTGTTGCACTGAAAGAAAAAACTTTCACAAAACTAGGTTAATTAAAAGCCATGACAAAACAGATTTAGAGAGAATAAAGAAACCTATTTTTAATCACAACATTCATAAAATTATCAGTGTAAAGCGTTATGAACCTCAAAAAAGATTCAATTTACAATAAACCTTTTATGACACCAAATATTTTAGCTTATCAAAAGAAAAAAAAAAAAAAGGCTCTAAAAGAGGGAACAATAAGCTAAAACTCAAGCAAAGGAGTGATTCAATCCCTGAATCATACAGCATAATCTCCATTCACCCAGTCCAACTCCTCTCCTGCCAAGTCCACCTACAAATCAGGTAACACCCTATGCTCACACTCCTAATCGCATAACAGGGACTTAAAATCCTGTGAATTTATGACAGACAAATAATGGAGGTTTTGTTAGTTAGGAGGAATTAAATAGGTGTGGCAGTTGGAGGGAGGGTTATCGGATTGGTCAGTTTGTATCGGGGAAGGTCCAGGTTCCTCGAATTACCTGGAGGATTCTTCAATTTCTTTCAACAGAAGTTTATTTTCTTCCCCCTGAACCAGTTTGCATCATGTTTGCTAACCTGACCGATCAACACAGCCAAGCAGATTGAACATACAACTGCAAACTTAGATTACATATTAGCCGGCCATAAGTGCCAAATAGTTATTGTACAAGATCCCCAATTTGTGCCAATCATGAGTTGGATAGGGTATGTTGCACATCGAGGAATCAAACATTCCCTACAAATACCAAATAAACTTCACATTTTGTATGATTTTAGCTCTTTAAACTTCATTATTCTTGGACTGCCACTAACATAGTGTTGGAATGTCTTGTATCCAGATTACCCATCATGGATTGTCAACCATTGGATACTCCAGCATCATAGAGCTGGTGGTAAACCACTCCCAAATAAGGTGTAATCACACAACATCCTAGTGTATAATGCGCACCTCTAAACAGCCTTGCATTCTTGATCCCCTCCAAATCTGAAAAGCAAAAGGATCTGGGAAAAGCCAAAAGATTTCCCTTTCTATTTTCTATTAAAGATATTTTACTCGACACTCGTTTTCTCCAGTTAAGATTTTTTCTTTTTTTTTCTAACACAAGCATTTAGTTCCATTTGCTCCATCGAAGCCTCTAGACAACCAGATTATATGAAGCAAATATAAATGCATCTTTAATCGAATGCAAACAAGCAGAGTATACAAGAAACCTTTTGTAACCATGACCTCACAAAAGATATAACTTTCAACTAGATTAATACAGTTAGCATTCATGGCTAGCAAACACTTTAAACTGTTGTTAGATGATGAGAAGACCGAAGGGGAAACTGTTCTGATATTTAGTTTGAGGAAGGGTATTGATGTTACACTCGAAAAAGAAAGATAAGAAGGTGGGTCATAAGTCATATGTTGATTATTACCTTAACAAGATCAAAGTTAGTTCTCACAGATAAAAAACTTAATTTTATTTTAGAATTCATATACATTCCAACTTCTTACATAATGTTCACTCTAGATCATATCATTAGACAACAACATTTCATATACCGCTAATTTAACTCAACATCATTGAAATTTCTCCTCAATGCTAGTCTTCCTTTCTCAAAACCGTTAAAAATCTAGCTTACATGACTAACAATTACAAATTATTTACATGGCAACAATTCAATTTATATTTTCGTCGAAGATTTAACCACATGTCAGTTTTCCTTTCAAAAATCCATATCAACAGCGTTTCTGGTTAATTTTCATTTCAAAGTATTACGTTTGGACAATTAAATATTTCGCTTACATGACTAAAACAATTATAAATTATTTACAGTACAAATTCCTCCGTTTTTGCAGTCATAGTCATATATATTCGACCACATGTTAGTTTTCCCTTCAAGCATTCATTTTAACATTGTTTAGGTATAAGGCATCAAAACACAAGACAAATGAACATAATAACTAAAATAAACACTCTTTTTTCAAATTAGATAGGCTACAATATTTCAAATTTGAACTACCAAACACACCCCTATCTAAAATCAAAGTTTCCAAAATCATACTAATACCTTTAAAAAAAAAAAAAGAAGAAGAAGCATACCTTAGGGTCTCCATCAAGGTATACAACAGCCCCATCCCTATACGCCAAAATGGACCTCCCATTCTTGGGATTGAACCGGACCGGAACGCCTCGCCCCCCGGCTCGGGGATTGAATGCGAAGACCGACTTGAGTCCGTGCCTCTCGAGAATGTCCCGGACCTCGATCTGGTCCTGCTCCCACCCGCCCAGCGGCGACTTGAACACCGCGACGGGGCCCTTGCTCTGCCGGTAGAGGTGGATCTCCACCTCGGGGACCTTCGTCCGCACGTGCTTCGCCTGCTCGCTCGTGCCGGGAGTCACGTTCTTCGGAGCCGCGTCCACCTCCTCGATTTCTCCCACCACCAGGGGCGTCTTGAGGTCATCGGCCATGATCGGTGCGGTTGCCGGCTGAGGCGAGGACGCGCGGCGTGGATCTGGCGGAAGAAGATAGGTGGAATTATGGTTGTTTTGTTCGTTGCGGAGGGTTGAAGTTTTGTTGGAATGTTTGGGAAGAGGGAAAAGATAATTCACAAAAGTGTTACTTATCTCTCTGCATAAATAAATTATTAAATATATTTTTTTAAATTAATTTTTTATTAAATAAATAAAATGCTTCTACAAATAATTTGAGTCTTTCATGTTTATCTTTTTTTTTATCAAATAAATTCTTACATACTTAATTATGAGTAAAATATAACTTAGTCTTTATATGTATGTGAAATGAATTATATGTTAATTTTAATATAAAAAACTAAATTTTATTTTAATAATACCATGAAGAGATGAACTTAAAATAAAAATAATATAAGAAATAAAAGTTAGTTTTAACTGTTTTATTTTAATTTGTTTAAAGTTTAAGATTAGATTGAAATAATTTATAGACAACTTAAGTAATCAAGTTGTAGCATCATCATTTATAAATGATTTGTAGTTATATATACTTATAACTGGTATAGATTTTAGCAAAATTAATGAAGGAGCTTTCAAGAACAACTTTTAGCAAAAATTTTACCAATAACAACTTTCATTTTAGCAACAACAAAAATCCCTCGCGACAGTAACTACAATAACCTCCTCTAACCAATACTTTAAATTAAGATATACTTTCTGAAGATGTCCATGACTAGCCAACAGAACATTGATACGAAATTTGGAAATAAAGTGAGTTAATTAACTAAATAGTTAACTAATAATTAGTGCTCAGTCAATACATAGGTTAATCCCAAATAATATTTGTAAATAAAGTGATGATTAGACAGAGAGGAAGTAAAGGAATAAATGAGAATTTAAAGCAGAAAGAGAATGCCGTAGATGAAAAAGAACGTTGAAAACGAGAATGAAAAGAGAGAAGGTAAGGGACGAGGAAGAAAAGGTAAATGAAGAGAGAGAAGGAAGAGGTAATGAAAAAAATGAAGAGAGATGAAGTTGTGAATAGTAAAATTAAAAAAGGTGAAGAGCCTATGCAAGCCCTTCATCTAGTGCAAAATATGTCTTGCTCGTACATTTCTTCGATATAACTAGAGTTTTTATAAAATTAATTTATAAAAAATTAATTTATAAAGTAGATTTGTATTAATTTATAAATTATCAAAATGTCACATTTTTAGTTAATATAAAATTTTTAACACATGTTTTTTACGTCAAAACTCCTCAACTCAAACGTGAAACATATATGTAAAAATGGTCTGATAGCTACCGATAACAAGTGGTCTATTAAGCCTAATAATTTTGTTGAAATAAACTTTGATATCATATTAGAAGATGGACTTTAATCGATTTATAAAGTAAGATTTTTACTCAATTATAAACCCTAATGTCTTTAACACACATATTAATGTACCTTCTTTAGCAGCATTTTGGAGAGGCCTGAAAACATATGACATCATATGTTGAATTCATGAAACATTAGTAGAATGATAAGTACCATTTTTAGTGTTTTTATACATTATAAATTTGAGTATTTATGGGCTTAAGTGATCGTTAAGATAATAATAATCTCTAAATTGAAAGTTTTTGGATTTACTTTGTTAATTTGATTCATGAGTCAAGAGAAGACATTTGATCTTAATTATTTTGAATTTCAGGTGATAAGATTGAAGGAAACTAGAGCTTGGAAGTTGCATGAGAAGAAGAAATAGAAAAGATTTGAAAAGAAGAGTTATTCAAGCTGTAGAGGAAGATTCGCCCAGGCGACATTGGAGCGAGGCAATCTCGCCCGAGCGAGGATGGTTTCGCCTGGGCAAGATCAGTCCAGAGAGCACATCAAAATCTCGCCCGAGCGAGGATGGTTTCGCCTGGGCGAGATCAGTCCAGAGAGCACATCAAATTTTGCACCCAAGCGAGGTGTTTTCGCCCGAGCAAGAAGTCACTTATCCAGAACCCGAAAGAACGCGTTAAAAGGGGATTTTAGGGTTTTAGAAAGGGGATCTGGATTGGGAGGAACTGGAGGGCCGTAAAGAACAAGAACTACTGAGGATTCCTGCTCTTCTTTGCAATCTTTCTTCTTTGAAGTGTAATAGCTACTATGAGTAGCTAAGTTTCGCAACTTTGGGATTGAATGTAACTTCTTGAACTTATTTGTATTTTGGTGATTTTAAATATAATATTCAGTTTCTACTTCATTGCTATTTTCATCTTGTGCTTAATGCTTGATTTTATCTGATCAATAGAGTCTCGCTTTTGATTCTTAAACTTAACTAGAAAGTATTTTTCAGTTTTCGACCTAGATGAAAATAGTCGATATATTGGAATACTTGGGATAGGTTTCGATATATTGATTGCGTATAACATCCGTTCTTAATGATGGGTAATTTACTAAATAGCTGAGGAATCAGTGTTTAGGAAATTTCCTTATGAATTTCATATCAGAAGAATCGGTGTGAATGATTTTTATATGTGCATCAATTGAGAGTAGTTACAAATATTGCATTTTATTATCAATTCCAAAATACGAATGAGGGAAAGAGATGAAGTTCAATCCCAAAGTCCTTTTAGATCTTGCAAACTCCGTTTTATAATTGTTACTTGTTTTTATTCTTTTATGTTCTTGACTCAACTTATCATCAAATCTTCGTAAAACCTTTATTTACTTAGTGAGTAGTGACGCTAAAATTTAAAACAAAACTGTTCTCAGTGGAATCGATATCCTTACTTTATAAATTTATATTACTTGTGACTCGGTACACTTACCGAATAAAAGTCTTAACATAGAAAAATAGCATTTCATGACAGGATATCACTGTGGTTAACAGGAAACCGCATTGAAAAAAAGCGATGACATTTTTGAAATTAAGTGCAACGATACCACTACGGTTTTCTACAACAATTGCGGTCGTTCTACAACAATTGCGGTCGTATTTCCCGCAGAAAGATACCACCGCGGTTGTTTTCAGAACCGCGGTGACAAGAGACAAATATTAAAAAAACTGTGTTAATCCTCATCATTCTTCCACACCTTACTCGACAATGGGCTTAAGCCTAATTTGCTCTCCATGCTGATATTATTTCACCCTAATTCAATTAGGGTTAGACATAGAAGCAGTGCCGCCCATTCTGTTCCTCACTTACCTTCAATTAAATTGGGGTTTGTAATCAAAAGGAAAAACACTTATGCAGCGGCAACGACTAGTTGTGATGATGAGGGTTCCTTCCATGTCTCCACACACTCCACCTTAGGCATAAGAGAGATCACCTCCCAAAACTACAGAACCCAAAATCCCAGAATTTTTAAAATAAAATTCAACAAAGCAAATCGCTAATTGGTGGCGCAAGCTTGTGACTTGAGGTTTTTTTCAATTCTTCGATCTCAGATTAAAGTAGTTGGAGTAGGCTTTTCCCCATAAAAAGGAGGAAGTTTGCAATGGTGGGATGAAGAAGAGAGGGAGAGAGGAATATGGCAAGAGGGAAGTGGGTCTTTTCCTACAAGAAAACCACTCTCTTAGTGTGCTTCTTCAACATTGTCGTTGCTCTCTACATTCTTCGCTCTCTTTATGCTTCTCTTTATATCTATTCCGGTAACGTTTCCCGCAACGGTAAGTTACTTTCATAGATTTTTCTTTCTTTTAATAATAGTGGAAACAGTTGCTGCATGGGTTTTGATTTTTGTGTCTTTTTGCAGTTGCTTTGTATTACCCAGATCAGATTCAGAAAATGGAAGAGTCAATGCAAATCCACAGGGAATTTAAACCCGTGGAGTTAATTAAGTGGGTAAGAAGTGCGAACCCTTTATCTGCTTCCGTTTTCAGCTAGCTGAAGTTAACATTGTGAAATCATTGTGCAAAAAGGTGAAGACTTTGGAGGGGGAAAGCGTGGGATTGGGGGTTCTGGGAATGTTTTTAAACGGATGGAGATCGAGGGTGGCGCCCCAACTTCGGACTCAACGAACTGGACTTCGTGTTCTCTACTCTGGTGGTGGGGTCCATTCTGAATTTCATCCTGGATCTCTTGATTTTAACTACTGGAGATTAGCATTATCAGATACTGAATCCACAAATTCAAGATCTGCAAACAGTGTTGGCTCTTGCAAGTTGAAGGGTGTCAAAGTTGTTCTTGTAGAAGAGAGTGGTATCTCACAGGGAAATGTAGTTGAAGGTTTTTCTGCACAAGAGGAAGATCATGAATGGTATCTTAGTTCTCTTAAAGTCTTGTCAGAAAGGAACAATTGGAAGACGAAGTGCAAAGATGTTGAACAGCTGAGGTTGTTGCTGGAAGATGATGAGGAAGCTAGGACTTTTTTGGGGGCTAATGGATTTGTTGATGCACTTATGCATTATTGATGAAACTCCAATTCTCAAAACTGACAAAGAGCTGGGGCAGGTCAATATTTTTTTGGGTCTATATTAATTACTATCGCGGTTTTTAGTATAACGACGATGGTATATCATTTTTTTACTAATTTTTGCTTATTCTGAGTATTTCTTATTGTAGTTTCTTAAGAATAATGATATGTTATATTTTTCAACACAGTTAAACAATTATAATTTTCAATACTTTTTATTACGGTTAGATTTATTGTAATTTCAAAATCGTAATTGTAAGATTTGTAGAACTACGATTAAATATATTTTTTTATTAGTAAAAAAGCTTTTAAGAAAGAATAAGAGATTCTATGTTGAAATCATGAAACTAGAAGCAAGTTATAGTGCTATATTCTGAAGTCCCTGCCTCAAAAATTAAGAGATCTTATAAGCATAATGATAGTTTAATCAACTTTTTGAAAAATGGAAAAAGTGGTTAGACGTATACGAATAAAGTTATGTGCGCTTTATATTTTTTAATAGGATAATTTTTAACTATTTAACATGTCTATCACCAACGTAATTAAAATTGATATATTTTAATTATAAAATAGTAAGATTATAAATTTTATATATTGTTATTGCATAGTAGGATAAAATCGTAAAATACGTTGATTGTAAATTTTTATTTAAACTATCTTTTTCATTAATTATTATTTTTTGAGTGAATAAATTCAACTTAATTTTAATTTAAATAAAATTAAATTTTAAATAAAAATTAATGTAATTAAAATTTTAAGTTACATTTGTTATTAACTCTAACATTACTTAATTAAAATTAATGTAATTAAAATTTTAAGTTACATATGTTGTTAACTCTAACTCTACTTAATTAAAATTAATGTAATTAAAATTTTAAATTTAATTAAAAATTAACAGTATTTTGTAAATGAGTTTCAATTAAAATAAAACTCAATTAATACATCCTTAACGTGTACCTCTTCTTTATATATGTTATAATTTTTTATAAAGTAAAATTTACTATACATCCTACGATTTACGATTTTATGACCGTTTTATGATCCTTGTAACATCTCATATTTCTCATATATAGTAATAACTATATCAATTCTATAATATGTCTAAATATAAATATGTATAAATTCATCATAGTATTTCAAAATAAATTTTTTCAGAAAGGATTTAATATAAATATCTTGTTATAGTTACAAAATAAAATAAAATAAATTTTTCTATCAACTCACTAAGGAGTTACACCACTAGTCAAATCCTCTCTTTACGTGTAATACACGATCATCACAAATTTAAAAATAAAACAAACACCACACAAAAGAAGGGTAAGCTAGAGAATTTTAAAAAATGTATTTTCATAAATTCAATTTCTATCACAACCAAACTACAACAAATTAGACTTTCATAATTCATCCATACCATTAACATCACACTTATGTGACACGGTTATTCCATATGATCTGGTCTAATCAATTCTTTTTCACACAGTAGTATAGTCGTATAAACCTTTTAATCCATATGATCTGGTATAACCGATTCTTTTTCACACCGTAGTGCAATCATATGAACTTGTTAATCCATATGATCTAGTCCAATCGGTTCTTTTTCACACTGCGACGAGTCATATAAACATGTTAACCCACATGATCTGGTCTAACCAATTCTTTTTCACATTGTAGCATAGTTATATGAACCTGTTAATCCATACTATTTGGTCTAATCGATATTTTTTTCACACCATAACGTAGTTATATCAACTTGTTAATCCATATGATCTGATCTAACTGGTTCTTTTTCACACTTGGCGTAATCATATGCCTCTTTTGACTCTCAACACATACCCTTTTCTTGACAAACCTTAAACTCCTGACCACGTTACAAACATAATAAAGTCCATATTGATCAAAGAATAGTTTTCAAAGCTTAACCCTGAAATAAGAGGTTGTGACTAACAATACAAAAAACAAAACAAAACCAAAAGCAAAATGTTTGGAATGCTTCTGATAGAAGACAACATTATTTTATCACCCCAACAAGCGAACTGAGTAAACCCTATGGAGCAATCCTTTCTTTCCACTTTGTAAAAAAAAAAAAAAAATCACCTTTCCTCCAAACCTATTTTCACCTTATACCTCAAAACTGGAGCAGTTTTCATTTGTTTTACACATTCTTCCCTTTTAGGGATATAACTTTCTCTATATCTATATGATGTTGCACAAGTCTCTTTCTTCATGCCATTTCAATTAGCCTACCCAATACACTAAAATTGGAACTGTCCTTTTGAAACCATCTCACTGCATCACCACGCCACCTCCCAATAACGCCCTTAAAACCATCTCCTTGCACCAAACCTAGCAACCAAATGTTAACCAAACCCACCAAAGAACCTCCGCAAGTCAAAGCGACATCCTGCACCTACACTGCTCCCCACATAAAATGAAAAATTGTGGCTCCAAATACTTCACCACCACCTTCCCTCTCCTCTCTCGCTTCTACCCTGGAGATGCAACAACCATGGAACCCAAGCCACCTAACCGCAGCGAGCACCTCCTCAGGTGACGAGCTTCCTCGCAAGCCATGCCTCGACCAAACCCACTGCCAAAACACCATCCATGCACCTCCGGTGTACCCATCACGTCACTGCTTCTCCGTTCCACAACCTCCACCAAAATCCACCATGCTTCTTCCATCATGGCACCGCTGCCATGCACCTTCACGACACCATACCTCCACAACACCATATCTCCACAACACCCTTAACCTACAAACCAAGCCAAAACTCTACGCTGCCATCTCCTTGCACCAAACCTCACCACCAAGCCGAAAACCACCTCGCCACCACCTCATGCTCGCTGCTGCCGCCACGTGCCCCAAACCCTCTCCCATAACCACCAAACCTTGCTGCTATGCGTGCCAAACTCACCAACCATCATACACTTCCCATGCACCTCTCATTCATGCATCACGCCCCCAAGTGCCACTCTAAACCTTCTCTCACAAACCCCACCATGTCTTTTTACACCTACCAAGTGTAAAAGAAAATTACAGATCCTTCCCACCAAGACTCCAAATCACCATACACCTCCATTGTACTCCGCAAGCCATACATCATGCACCTCCACTGCCTCGCAGGAAGCCACCTTCCTCACCTCCATGCTCCTCCTCCGTCACGCCGACGCCGTTCACCTCCCAGGCATGCAAATCACAAACCCAGACCTAACAACCACAACCTCGTTACCCCCTCACCATGCACACATAATGCCAACCACCGTGCACACACAACATCAATCACCATGCACACATGACGTCAGCTACCGTGCATATACGACGTCTGACACCAACACCAAAACCAGGACCCTCGTTCCTAAACTTTCATCCAAACGCACCTCCCACACTGCCACCATGCACTCCAAACACACCTCCCACTATTCACCTCCATCTTAAGCTAAAGACCCGCACCACACACCAATTATCTCCCATGGCACCACATCCACCTCCCTACACCTACCACACTTCCCCATGTACCTCACCGCACCTCCCTAGCATGCAACCCACCATCATGCACAACGCTTTAAGCCAACACCCACACCTTCCACTCAATCCAAATACACTCCCTCACCACAAAATGACCATTACCCAATAACGTGAACCTCCTTCCACCATGCGCCTCCCACCAAGTACCCCAAAACCCCTTCACGAAAATAAAATAAAATAATTACAAAAAAAAAAAAAAGAAATTTGGGCTCTCCGAGTTAAACCAATATTTTGCAAATGCAATTTTTTTATTTTTATTTTTATTTGTTTTACCTTTTATAAATTATCATTTGTTTTAATAAAATAAAATT
>Ga0209489_101513_pt1 | contig 47756 bp, 20 predicted proteins | sample SiratrowhiteBW_FD_187527 | JGI IMG/M metagenome (GOLD analysis project Ga0209489, IMG submission 187527) | Root nodule microbial communities of legume samples collected from California, USA - Siratro white BW (SPAdes) (version 2) | ecosystem: Host-associated > Plants > Roots > Nodule | place... | reverse complement strand
ATATATATATATATATATATATATATATATATATATATATATATATTCCTTCTATAAACTTTAACAGCTTTTTTTTTCCTTGTATAGAACTTTATTTATATCATGTTTAAGATTTTGATTAAGAAAAGCAATTAATTTATCTAATTAATTACTTAGTTACCTTTAATGGATCAAGCACAAATTAAGTAGTTCCAGACAAAAATTAATACATTATTAATTTGATAAAACAACAATTAAATTAAGCAATTATTTTTTCACTAAAACATCATATAAAGTGAATCAGAATACTTACACATGTATAAATCATGTTTATTAATTAATAATAATAATAATAATTTTGTGAAGCTCTGATTATCCTCCACAATAAGTAAAACTGGTGTACCAATACAACACAATGAGAATGGGAAAAAAATTGTAGCTCCAACAACCAATTACCAAATATCTTCCAAAGCTAGGTCAAAATATTTCAACCTCACCCAGCCAAAACCCAACCAGTAATTTATTTATTTAAGTAAATTAAAAATTTATTTATTCATTCAGATAATGAAATAAAGCTTCTTAAAGTAAAACGAAACGTTTCTTTGCATATAAAACATGCAGTCCCTGCTCTGTACATGGTTACAGCAAGTTACAACATTCACTCGCAAAACAAAACACGAAAATTCGTAGGTTCCGAGGAAAAGAACAAATAAATGATGGTGCTGGCAAATTCTGGTTCGGGTGTTCGGAAACAGGTTTTTCCCGTCGACTACGAAACGGAGCTCTCGCAGCGTCTCGTAGACGCCGCTTATTACAGCGACACCGAGGCGGCGTTTGATTGTGTTGCCAATCCCTTCGTCGACGTTAACTTCGTCGGAACGGTGTCGTTTAAGTCGAAAACGACGGAGATCGTGCTGCAGGACGAGTCGCCTCACCGAGTTAACTCGGCGTACGAGGAGTTCAAGACCGAGCTCACCGCTCTGTTCCTGGCCGCGCACACAGGGAATTTGGCACTCCTTCGGAAGCTTCTGGTAACGCTTCTCAGCGCTGTTTTTCATTCTGTTTTGTTGTGATTCGTTTCTTAAAACGACGTCGAAGCATTCGAAAAAAACCAAATGAGGTTGTTCTGACAGTCGTTTTGTTTTGTTTGGTTTTGTTTCTCGAGACGCGATTCTGAAATCGTGGCAAAGTTTTATTGCGCTTTCACTTTTGTTATTTGCATTTTGTGTTGGTTGATACTTCGGTGCCTGCTTCTGCGTTCTGTGTGATTGTGAGTGCCAATGCTCGCGATTTGTTTCCGTTTGATTGATTAACCAGTTTTTCAATTGGTTTTCGAGTTTGTGAAAATTGAAGAACTAAGCCAAATTAAGCAGTATATGTAATTTTATTTTCTTGATTTTTTTTTTTAATTTTTATAGCTTTTGGATTTTATTTTGAAATTGATGAACTAAACCAAATAGATACTTTTTTTTATTGTGATGTTTTTCTCGTTAACTTTTGTGCTGAACAAAATCCCAATGCCAGGTAACACAAAGCAGCGTTTGCAGTATCACGTGACATTTCTAAATTTTATTATTTATTGATTTTAAAATAAAACGTTCAAAATAAAAAAATAATTATGTCAGACATAGGTTGATGATTTTCTATAAAAAATAAAATAAAACTCCTCTTATTAATGAAAACTGATTTTAATATTTAGATAATAAAAAAAATAGTCTTTTTACATTCCCAAAGTCAAAAACTTCACTGGAAACTAGAAATATGTTTAATTTTTTAAAGTTAATTTCAGCTTGCACTAATCAAGTCAGATAAGAAACTAACCAATTGTTTTCAATGCATTCAAGTTGAAAAAAATACGAAAAACAAAAACCTTTTCTTTTATTTGGTTGAACCAATTTGTATAGATATATTTTTCAAGAGGATAAATTGTTGTGAATGAAGTTTTGGTTTCATTAATTTGAAAGGATGGATCAGAAAGGATTATTCTCTAAACCAATTTATGTATTTGAAGATGATGGATTGTTGTGAATGAAGTTTTTGTTGTATTAATTTAGAAGGATAGATTAAAAAGGATTATCCTCCCTAATGTGAAGAGAGATTTGAAGAAGGGATGAAATTGAAAATTACCAACCAGTGTTGAGTTGGAAATTATGAAACATCTTTTTCTACAAGGATCAATTAGTAATTTCACAAATATATCAATTAAAAAAGTAAAAAATCTGTAATATCTATCAAATTATTTCTAAACTTTCACAACAATTCTCTTCAGATACTTTCAAATCTTACTATCTATCCATTAATCCAAATAACCTTACCATCCACACAATCCACTCAAATTTCTTCAAATCTATTTCCTCAACCAAACAAAACTAAAAGAGAACAATTAATGTCATTCAGTCCCAATGAGGCTCAAAATACACTGTACACCTAATTATCTTAGTCTTGATTAGAAGTTAAAACTTAAAACTTACATTCAATTATCTATATGTATATATAATTTTCTCCTCATTTCTTAATTCACATGGAGTCATGTGACTATTCCGTAGAGTCTGCATATCCAAATTTAGTATTTATGTATTATGTTGGTAAAATTTGCACTATTTATTAATTAATAAAATATAATAAGTATAATTTTAAAGATAGTTATTGTAAAAGGTAATGAATTTATTATTCGCATTAATTTACGCGATTGGATGATCGAGTAAATTCTTTTACAGTATTAATGTGTTAGTGCATAGGGTCGCTGCTGAATATGCTTTTCACAAAATTTTAGAGTTGAAGGACCCATTTGCGATGTCAAATGTCTAATTTACGCATGAAACATTGAATAGTTTAGTAAAATTAAACTTTTGTACAAAATGTTAAAGACATACAAAACTAACCTGACTTGTGATGCGTATAATTTGATTTAGCTTACACATCCAAATTGTGGGTTCGGTTGATTTTGATATTGTTTTTTATCTATGTTGGGAGTATCTTTCATCCTTATCCTTTCGGATAACTGGTCAGCTCTCAAATTTGATCTTGTTATCTAACGATAAACTCCATTTGAACTTTTTGAACCAAAACACATTTAAATGTTGTTATGAGATATTCATCAATATGTGTCTTACATCTTATCTGGCATTACTCTAAGGATGATGTAGGAACAATACCCTCTATTTGTTTATTTTATTTTCCATAAAACTCTGAAATATTTGTATACACTGACATCACAAAAAATTTCGAAAGTATTAGTTGCGGTGTCATGTATGTTTAATAGTAAATTGAACTTTTATAGGTTTGAAGTTAGTCCATGATATTTTGGTTAATGATGATGCACTGTATGAAAAGCAAGTCAAGCTAGTAATAATAGAAAGTATTTATTTCATGAAGCAAGAAGACATGCTTTAAAGTTTTGTTATGTCATTCGTTATAAACTTAGTTTTGATGTTTTCATGTGATAGAATGTTGGAGCTAATGTAAATATGAGAATGTTCCGGGGCTATGCCACAACAGCGGCAGTGAGAGAAGGGCATCTAAAAGTGTTGGAAGTTCTTCTCAATGCTGGGGCATCACAACTTGCATGCGAAGAGGCTTTAATGGAAGCAAGCTATTTGGGGAGGGCCAGATTTGTTGAATTACTTATGCAATCCAACATGATTCGGCCTCAGGTTGCAGTTCATGCCCTTGTCTCTGCTTGTTGCAGAGGCTTCGTTGAGGTTGTTGATGTACTCATCAAGGTAACACCATTATGCTTGATAATAATATGGATTGTGTAGTGTTCTCTTCTGAATAGTGGATGTGGTCAATGTAGCTCCTCATTTATGCAAAATATTATATTTGATTATTGAATGACACTGTTCTATATGTTGGCAGCATGGAGTGGATGCCAATGCAATTGATAGGACTTTGCTTCAATCTTCAAAGCCATTTCTTCATGCTAATGTTGATTGCAATGCATTATTTGCTGCCGTGGTCAGCAGGCAGATTGATGTTGTTAGATTACTGTTGCAGGTGGGCTTCTCTGACTTGCATAAGTAACCTTCACATAGAATAAACATGTCTGGTTCTCAAAGCAATAATGATGTTGGTTAACAAATCTTTTTCTTATTTTTTTACTTTTGGTTGTGTCGTTACAATGTGAGAAAACTTCATCCATGTTTGATGTCTGTTAACTTTCAAACGGGTTGAGAGACCCTTGTATGATCAAAATGCAATTTTACCCGAATTGCTGTCATTTGAAATTGAAAAGGGCATAGCATCATCTTTTTTGCTACCATATGGTCCATTAATTATATAATATACTATCTTTATACAATTCTAATTGTGTTGGTCATTTTTTGGCATCAAGTACACTTGTTTTCTATTTTATGATCATGATCATTTATACTTTTGGAAACAGGTTGGCGTAAGGCTTGACACGAAGGTCAAACTGGGGGCTTGGTCCTGGGACACAGACACAGGAGAAGAATTTCGTGTAGGTGTTGGACTAGCTGAGGCTTATCCAATCACCTGGTGTGCTGTGGAGTATTTTGAATCTACTGGTGCTATATTGAATATGCTGCTCAGCCATCTCTCACCTAATAGCTTGCACATTGGGAGGAGTCTCTTGCACCATGCTATCATTTGTAATAACGAAAGAGCTGTAAGTATACTTCTAAACAATGGTGCTGATGCAGAAGTGATTGTGCAAACCACTGAAGGAACCAATGAACACCCTATTCACATTGCTGCACGGCTTGGATCATGCAACATTCTCCAGTGCCTAATTAATGGTGGTTATAACTTGGATTCCCAAACAAAATGTGGAGATTCAGCACTGATGATCTGCACAAGGAACAAACATGAGAAGTGCCTTGGGGTCCTAGTATCAGCGGGTGCTGATCTGGGAATGGTAAATTCATCTGGTCATTGTGCAACTTCAATTGCAAACTTAGTTCAGTGGACTAAAGTCTACCAGAAAGTGATATTAGATGTAATCAGAGCCGGGAAGGTTGTTAAATCAAGCAATGCCGCTAGATTCTCCGCTTTGTTATTTGTAACTCGTGCAAATGACATAGAGGGTTTGAAGAAACTCATTGAAAACGAAAACATCAATCTGAATGAGCAAAATGGCAATGGATTTTCTGCTGCTATGATAGCTGCTGCAGTTGGTAACGTGGAGGCTTTCAAGTTGCTTCTTTATGCAGGGGCTGACGTGACTAACCTTAAAAACAAATATGGTTTGACAGCACTTAACCTCGTAGATGTGAGCCAAAACAGTGAAGTGTTCCACAAGGTGATGCTTGAATATGCACTTAAAAGGGGATGCGATGGTTCAACTGAGGCAAACCCTCTCCACGGTGCAGCTTGCTATGGAGACATAAACATTGTTCACAAACTACTAAAAGAAGGGTACGAGGTAAATGCTTTTGATGGTCAAGGATACACCCCTCTGATGTTAGCAGCAAGAGGATGCCGTGGTGAAATGTGTGAGCTTTTGATCTCATATGGAGCTAAATGTGATATTGAAAATGAGAGACATGAGACAGCCCTTTCACTTTCCAGAGAAAATGGTGCAGGAAATGATGCTGAACGTGTGATTTTGGATGAGCTAGCTAGAAGGCTGGTCTTGGGTGGTGCTCGTGTGAAGAAACATACAAAGTGTGGCAAAGGTTCACCTCATGGTAAGCTGCTACAGATGATTGGTGCTGCTGGAATCTTACGTTGGGGAAAATCAAGTAAGAGAAATGTGCTTTGCAAAGAGGTTGAGGTTGGACCAAGTGTGAAATTTCGATGGAATCGTAGGAGGAAGTTTGATGTTGAGGAACCAGGATTGTTCCATGTTGTTACCACAAAGCATAAGCAGGTACATTTTGTGTGTGAAGGTGGGGTTGAAATGGCTGAGTTGTGGGTAAGAGGGATTAAATTAGTAACTAAAGAAGCCATTTCTGGTAGAGGAGCTCATAACATTCGAAGGGAGCATGACTAGAAAAACTTAGAGAAGGGTGTGGATGTACTTGTTCTTGTATATTCATTTCAGATTTAAACATCCACCTAATAGAACCCCATGTTATTAATGATAAATGATAATTTTTTTTTTTTTTTTTTTTTTTTTTTTTTTTTTTTTTTTTTTTTTTTTTTATAATTTTAAATCTCTATAATGTAAAAAAATAGATTGCATTTACATGGGGAAATTATGTTAAAGGATATTATTATCCTCTCCAATTTTAAAATATACAAATACATAACTTATATATTTAAAAATATTAAAATATTAGTATAAAATATTATCTCTTTTATTTTAGTAAAGTTACACTTATCTCTTTTATTTTATTTAAAAATATTATTTCACTAAAATTTAAATACAAATATTATAAAAATTTGAAATTAAAGTTTTAAAATATAAAAATAATTTTTTTAAAGATGATTTATTTTTTATATATATAGTATAAAATTACATTGGTGGAATTTTTATGAATATTATATTATTTAATATTTTTATTTAATCATGTTTTAATTTTCAAAGCTCATAAAAGGTTCGTTAAAATTAATATTAATATAATATTATTTAATATCTTATTTATATAGATCATAATTCATATTTTTTAAAATATATTAAAATATGAATATTTAATTACATTATTTTTAAGTACAAATGTACCTGTATAATTATAATGATATAAAATTATAATGGTAGAATTAACAAAAGAAAAACTTTTGTATAAAGTTATCGATAGCTCTCTTATAAAATTTATTCGGTCTTTAAAAATGGTACATGTTAAGATTATATTAACATTGGAGACAAAAAAATAGTTATTTTTATTTTAGTTTATATGAATTAAAAACAAATAAGAAACTTTATAGAAATTGAAATCAACCTTTATTTATTTTTCATAAGATTAAAATATATTTAAACTTTTTATACGTATACCTCAAATGAAAAACAAGGCACAATTAATTTTTACGGTGAATTGATTTCCTAATTTATTCTCTTAAATTTTTCGTTAGTTATTGAAGGATAGAGAAGTTTAATATGAGAGCAATACTTATATACATCAATTTACAGAGACTATGCTTGTATCATAAAATATTATTTAAACTACCTTTCAAATCATAAAAATTTCGAAGGTCATATAATTGAATTAACTTAATAAATTAAACTATCAAAAACAAATTAATTAAATTGATATGGATTTATTTGATTGAGTAATTTTTTTTTTAAATTTAAACCAAACCAATCACAAATGTTTAAATTGTTATATTATTTTTTTTAACCCAAACCACTCAAAGCATTAATAAGTCGATTAACTATTTTCTAATTTTAGATTAATATATATTTTGAACTTTTGTCTTACTTTTTATTTAATTAGTTTTTTATCGTACTGTTTAGTCAATGATAACATGTACACTATTAAGGATGATATCATCTGGAATTAGTAACGTGTATACCTAATTAGTCAAATGTTAATAAGATATTTAAACTAGTTGAATATATAACCTAAGTGAATATTTCAAGAAATTTATTATTAATTTATTATATATTCCTAAGTGTTATCAGATATCCACCCACTTGCCAGACCAGAAAATAAAAAGGATACACCTCAAACTATTAAGACATAGAAGATAGAACACCAGTATAGAAGATGATGATGGAAGAGAAGACCTTAGCATTGTAGGGTCACTTCATTCCAGCAAGAACCTTGTAGTTTTGTGCAGTGTTATCAATGGTTTAATTTGATATTTTTACTACGTAATTTTCGTTATCACATTCTAAGTAAAAAAAATCAAGGAGATATATAAAGTGATAACCATACAAAAGTTAAATATTTATATTTGAAAAAAAATGAAAAAAAAAATTGTAGTTATACACCCCATAAACCCCACCAAATTGATCTGTGCACTTAATATATAATATAACCAACCAATTAGAATATTCCCTGTTTATCATACACTTATCAGTTGCTGATTTGCTAATCCTAGTTTTAATGCCTAAAAAATTAAACTTAGAGAGAGTTGGCACAGTGGTACTTGTAAACAAATTTGTCTTTTATGTATATTGCTCTTTACTTCTGAGTCTCGGGGTCTGATTGCATTCGACAAAACATGGCAAATACTATATTATCCTCTTTCCTCGTCAAACAAACAAAAAAATTGTTGATCACACTAGTACTCTGATGTTTTACACTTTGAAGTGCGGCGAAAGAACCTTGAATCTTGTGCTGCTCTTATCCTTAAACATGTTTCTTCAGTCTATGATTGTAGTTATCATTCATGAACCAGTAATTTTTGCTGAATTTATTTTTGTTTTATTTCTGTGTTTTGTTCTGTTCCTTGCTTAGACTGGAAAATGAAACTAAGTCCAAGGGAGATCGAGAAACTAGGCCTGCACAATGCTGGCTACCTTGCACAGAAACGCCTTGCTCGTGGCTTAAGGCTCAATTATGTTGAAACTGTGGCTCTCATAGCAACACAGGTTTGCTTCTGTTCCTATTTGGTGTGAATTTTCAACCCTTTTAATATTTTCTTCTGGTCTTTTTTTCTTTCCTTGTTAAAATGTAGGTTATCTGTTAGGCAGTTTCTCGTGCAAATCCTTTAGAAATTATTTGAATTTGTTTGTCTGTTACTATCTTTTGTGGTTCATAGATTTTGGAATTTGTTCGTGGCGGTGAGAAGACTGTTGCAGAGTTAATGTCCATTGGGAGAGAGCTTCTGGGAAGGTATTGTGTTAATTTTCATTTTCATTTTCTGGTGTTTTTTTGTTTTGTTTTGCACTTTCTGGATAATAGTTTTTTGTCTTTAAATTGATATAATGCTGCTTGTGCCCTAGAAAAGAAACGGGGAACCGTTTTTCAGTTTAGAGCAAATGTAAATTTATCTCCGTGCTTTAACAGGAGACAAGTTCTTCCAGCTGTTCAATATCTCGTGGAAAGTGTTCAGGTACATGTATCATTATGGCACTGTAGTTATATCATAGAAAACACTCTCCCAAATGTGCATATTGCATGAAGTTAGATAATCATTCAATTTGCTACTACAAGAGGTCTTCAACGTTTAATTTAAAAAAAAAAATTCAATTTCAAAAAACTATTTTTATGGCCCCTTTAACATCTGTTTTGGATCTTAAATCTTGAAAAGTATATAGCTCAATTTTTGCTGTAAATTATGTTGTCTCCCCCATTCTCAGAAAGAAAGAATTTGCCAAATGTTTTTGCCATAATGTTTTTAAGTAAAATTCAATGTAGGTTGAAGCCACCTTTCGTGATGGGACCAAGTTAGTCACCGTTCATGACCCAATCGCTTCAGAGAATGGAAACCTTGAACTAGCATTATTTGGTTCTTTTCTTCCAGGTATGTCTCTAATTTGTTTATGCACATCAATTTTTGGATAAGTTGATGAAAAAAACTACTTAAAAACCAAAGGGTAACTTACTGGAGAAGCTTGGTTACTTTTTTATTTTCTTCTTTTAAAAATGTTTGTGAGGAAACTTGTTTAAAATCTTAATGTATATCTCTACCAAGTGCTTCCATCTCCAAGAATACCATTATGTGTAACTAAATTCTTCTTATTATGTCTTTGTTCAACAGACACGACTTACAGTATATCTTTTAATTATCGTTTATCCATAGATTTTTCAGTAATAGTTGCTGTTCATAATTAGCATTTATTTTGTTTATATGAAGAGGGAATCTGTTGTCATCTTATTCCTGTATAGTATCTCTCTTATGGGTGGAAAATGTGCTTGCAGTACCTTCACTCGACAAGTTTGCAGACAACGATGAAGATCATAGAATTCCAGGACTAATAATATTTGGAAGTGAAAATCTGATTCTTAACTCTGGAAGGAATGCGATAATTCTCAAAGTTGTCAACAATGGAGACAGGCCAATTCAGGTGTTTGCCTATGTGTTGCACCTACCACCTTATCATATATATATTTATTTTCTTTTGCTTTATATTCATTTTTTCCATATAAAAATGGTTGGATTATACTCAATTTACACGAAGTGCCATCATTTCTGAATTCAGTGTGATAAGCTTCCCGCGCATGAAATAACAAAGTCAATGAGTGTACTCTATATAGGTACCGGATTTTGTGAATTTTTTTCTGATCAATTAGTGAAATTTATGTGGTTGTCAAGGTTGTTTCTGAAGATTTGTAATTGATTGGTTTCTTGTTAAGCTCTCTGAGCCAGCAATTGGCCATACTTATTCCCAGAAATAGAAGTTTTGAGACTTTTTTTTTTTTTTTGTCAAATTTAATATTATTATAACAATTGAAGCTTGTCAAATATTAACATGATAAAAACTAATTGTTTTAAATATTCTAGATAATCTATTGTCTGTTTCCGTTTCCTACATAAAAATAAGTTAAAAATAGCAAACATTTTATAATACTTCTGAAAATTTTCAGGTTGGAAGCCACTATCATTTTATTGAAGTAAATCCTTACTTAACCTTTGATCGAAAGAAAGCATATGGCATGCGCCTCAATATAGCAGCTGGGAATGCCACACGCTTTGAGGTGGAATTCTACTTTGTTGTCAGTTTTCAAATTTACCATAGTAATCTATAATGTGTAGTTCATTGAATTTTTGCATCATAATAATTTTTTATCCATGGTCAATATCATGTGGGCAGGCTAAGCATGTTCAGTAGTTGAACTAATTTATTTATTAGATTACAAATGATTAATTGAAAAATATTTAATCTTGTAGCCAGGGGAATGTAAAAGTGTTGTACTTGTCAGCATTGGAGGTAACAAAGTCATCAGAGGAGGTAATGGCATTGCTGATGGTCCAGTTAATGATTCCAATTGCATAGCAGCCATGGAGGCTGTGACCACGAGGAAATTTGGACATGTAGAAGAGGAAAATGCTAGGTTTAAGTGTTTTTTTCTTTAAGTGATTATTACATAACTTCTCTTAGATGTGTTATCATTCCATGTCTGAGAAGATTACTCACCACAATATGAACTTCTCAGGGAAGGTATTACTGGAGAGGACTATTCATTAACTACAGTAATTCCTAGAGACGAATATGCTAACAAGTATGGCCCTACAAGTGGTGACAAAATCCGTCTTGGTGATACTGACTTGTTTGCTGAAATTGAAAAAGATTTTGCTGTCTATGGTGATGAATGTGTTTTTGGAGGTGGGAAAGTCATAAGAGATGGAATGGGTCAATCATGTGGTCGTCCACCTGAGGATTCCTTGGATACTGTTATAACAAATGCTGTGATAATTGATTATACTGGAATTATCAAAGCAGATATTGGTATTAAAGATGGATTGATTTTCTCAATTGGAAAAGCAGGGAATCCAGACATTATGAATGATGTATCTCATGATATGATAATTGGGGTAAGTTTCCCTCTAGATATCAAGGCAATGAGTTGAATTCCTACCTCATATCGTGATACAACTTATAAATACACCACTCGTATCTAGGCTAATACTGAAGTTATTGCTGGAGAGGGCTTGATTTTGACAGCTGGGGCTATAGATTGTCATGTTCATTTTATATGCCCTCAGTTAGTATATGATGCCGTAACAAGTGGTAAGTTTCATAAATTGAAGCAATTTCTGCTAAGAGTGTGCATTTCATGTATTTGTAAACATTTAATGCATGTAGTGTGCTGGACTCATGACTAGCATGTACATTAAAATTTTGGAAGTTGTTTGAGACGATTTGGTTGTGATTATGCTATATTTTTATGCATTTTAACTTCGCTAACCAAATTACTTATTTTTCAAGCATCCTTCTTGATCCAACCTGCTCGTTGGATTTTAATCAGTCCTTTTCTGCTTTGTATATAGGTATCACAACATTAGTGGGAGGAGGAACAGGACCCGCTGAGGGAACACGTGCTACAACTTGTACACCAGCCCCAAATCAGATGAAAATGATGCTACAATCAACAGATGACATGCCTTTAAACTTTGGTTTCACTGGAAAAGTCTGTTATTTTTCTCTGTTTTATTCATATATAATGCTTGTTCTGAGTTTTTTGTTTCTGTAGTTTTTTTTGCCTAACTTTAGGTGCTGGACCTCTGGAAAATCTTGATATATGACTGAAGTCAATTAACTCCTCCATTTATTACTTCAGGGGAATAGTGCCAAACCTGATGAACTGCATGACATAATCAGGGCTGGAGCTATGGGACTGAAGCTGCATGAGGATTGGGGAACTACACCGGCTGCAATAGACTGTTGTTTGTCCGTTGCAGAACAATATGATATCCAGGCACAACTTTCTTGGGCATACCGACTCATTTAATTTTGTTATTTTTTGTTGATTTTTATCGTGAACTTGTATTATAACAGGTTAACATACATACTGACACCTTAAATGAATCTGGATTTGTGGAACATACAATTGCTGCATTTAAAGAAAGAACTATTCATACTTATCACAGGTATGTGTTAACTTAAAGATATTTAATAAAGCACTGGCATAGCATGGCTATTATTTGTTAAGTACTGTTGTAACAATTGTTGAGGAAAAACATCCATTCTAACTTTATTTTTAAAGTTCATTAGATAGAAGTATTAACACAGAGACAAGGATGCATTTGCATATTGCTGCTCTCTGTCTTTTTTTTTTTAAATCATTGGTTCTTCTTTCTGATTCTGTGGGGTATTCAAGGTAGCCATGGTTTATTATATTTTTGCTAACATCTGAAGGATATTAATGTGAATAGACTATGATCTTTCTCTTCCCCTTCTCCATTATTTCTCTGAATTTGGTTCTTCTTTCCAGTCTAAGTTGGCTGATTCTGAACTTTCCTCCAATATTTTACTGGGCAGTGAAGGTGCAGGTGGTGGCCATGCTCCAGATATCATAAAAGTATGTGGTGTGAAGAATGTCCTGCCCTCTTCGACAAATCCCACACGCCCTTATACGTCTAATACCGTAGATGAGCATCACGATATGTTGGTATGAAATAAATCACAGAACTAATAGTGCACAGCTTGTGCTATTTGTCCCTTAATTTACATTCATGATGTACAGATGGTCTGCCATCATCTTAATAAGGATATTCCAGAAGATGTAGCTTTCGCAGATTCAAGAATAAGGGCTGAAACAATTGCTGCTGAAGATATTTTGCATGATATGGGGGCAATTAGCATTATATCTTCTGATTCACAGGCTATGGGTCGAATTGGAGAGGTCCTTCCTTAACTCAAGCTAGCCTGTCAGTACAGCACTTAGTTGTGCTCATTTATTATGAAAAATGAAATAGAATGATTGGTTGTGTCAAATTAATTCCTGAAAATGGGTGAAAGTTCTCTCAATTTGTTTTCAGGTCTCTCTGTTACTTTGTGCAGAAAATGTCTGTGGAACAATACTCTCGTTTCTTACAGTTGTTAACACCCCGGAATTTTCACAGTTGTCTTTTCATTTACTTTTCGTAGTATATTCATAAAAATAGATAAACTATTTTTGTTATCACCAGGAGTGAGAATTATATCGTTGAATCATTTTCTTGCTTAGGTGATATGCAGAACTTGGCAAACTGCTGATAAGATGAAGTCACAAAGAGGACCACTGCAACCTGGTGAACAAAATGATAATATTCGGATCAAACGTTATATTGCAAAGTACACTATAAACCCAGCTATAGCCAATGGTTTCTCGCAATATATTGGTTCAGTTGAGGTATGATGATGTTTGAAAGCATAGTAATTTGTCAATTTGAACATGAACTTTCCATGGAAGAAAACTGATAACTAGAAGTTCATCTTTCCTGTGAACAACCGCTATCAGTACTCAGTTACCTATGAAAGATACCAAAAAAAGGCCTTATGTAGAGGCATACACTGGGTGAGAGAGATTTACCTTAACTACTGATGTAAATTCAGATTATATAAGATAGTTTCACATGGGCTAGGAAACTGCTACATGATGGAATGTATAAGATATGTGACTTGTATTCCTAACGTCTTACCGTCTTGAGTGAGGATGAAGTGTTTGATTCACTTAGTCTTGATTATAAGCTCATTAATCCTTCCAGGCCCGGACTCCCAACAACTACCTTTTCCTTTCTGATATGTACTTCTCTCCATATTTGAACAAAGTTGCATTAGTAATGCTAATTTCACAACAATTCAACAGCAAATTATAGACATGGAGGTATTGGAGTATAAATGCTCCTAGTGCAATTCAACTTTCTGGAATTCAGATTGAGTTACCTGTATAGCTCTCTATTGTGCATCTAAATACTACACTCCTCTTTTTTTGTCCCCATAGTTGTTTACATCAATTTTCATATCAAACTGACTGCTACAAACCTGATCCTTATAATAGTAGTATTATCTCGCCCCCCTCATTTCGGCCTAGTTTTGCAGGTGGGAAAGTTAGCCGATCTTGTATTATGGAAGCCATCATTTTTTGGAGCAAAACCAGAAATGGTGATCAAAGGTGGTGAGATTGCATATTGTAACATGGGTGACCCAAATGCAAGCATTCCAACACCTGAACCGGTAATATTTTCGTATGTATTGGGTATATGTTCAATTGCCAACTGTATAAATCACACTTCTATAAGTTTATAAAAAAGTTAATTTTATCAATCTAAAAACATAAGTGCTTCAACTAAACTAGGAAACACACTGTTGTAGGTGATTATGAGACCTATGTTCGGGGCATTTGGCAAGGCTGGTAGTGCACATTCCATTGCTTTTGTAAGCAAGGCATGTATCAAACCCCTCTCTCTTTCTCTTTCATGGACTCTTGTTTCTATTCAAAATTCACATCACATGTTGTTCTGTCACACGCAGGTAGCTTTGGACAATGGGGTAAAAGCTTCCTATGGGCTTAACAAGAGGGTGGAAGCTGTGCAAAATGTGAGGAAGCTCACAAAGCTAGACATGAAACTGAATGATGCTCTTCCACAAATCACTGTGGATCCCGAAGCATACACAGTTACAGCAGATGGAGAGGTTCTCACCTGCATCGCAGCCAAGACTGTTCCTCTTTCTAGAAATTACTTCCTCTTTTAAACTCAAACTACGTGTCCAATACACAATTTTATTGAAAGAAACATTAAGTAAGCATGCACATTATCGTGTTGATAGATATTCAAAATCAATAAATTGTTTCCTTCTTCCACATTACGTTACATGATTGCATCCTACTACTAGACTATATTTTGTTTTATACGTAATTTATGATCGAAGTTTATGTGTCCCACGGGAGCAAGAGTACTTGTCAGGTTATATCAGATGAGCTCAAATTACTATTTTTAATTTTATTTTGAGTCAGGCAAAAAGAGCTGTAATGTTTTCTTATTATTTGATCTGACATCACGACAAATTACTGCGTCCCCACAAACTGATAAAACCTATTATAGACATCATGATTTTAGTACATTATTTTTATGTCTGAAATGACTAAAACCAGAACATGTGCTTATTTTAATTTTCTTTTGCAGAGAAAAAAATTTCTTATTCCTTAATAGCTCAAGCTTCAATGTAAAAGGGAATGCCTGATTGGGGTCAAATGCAAAATGCTTTGCTTCACTGTTCCACTTTTTCTACGTCAAAAGTCAAAAGAGTTTGATGGTGTTCCTTCATATTTAACATCTAATGTTGATTCTGATCATTAACTTGTGAACACAATATTTTTCTTTGAATTGACTCTGGTTACCTTTGTCCTTATAGAAGGACAATACTTTCATGATCAAATTTACTGCAACAGGAGAAAACTTAGATATTTTAGGTATTATTTTTCAATTCTTTTGAATTTACACTTTACCCAAAGTAAACATTTACTGTAAATATATTAGTAGAACAAAACTTCATTTCTAATTAGAAAATATTTCAAATATAACCTAATGCAATAAATAAACCCCATTTAAAAGATGAACATACTTTAAGTTGCATTTATCTAATTGAATACCATGTACGAATAGATTAGAGTTGCATTATACTAAAAGGCTACACATTGGTACGTTTTTCAGAAATGATATTTAAATCTCCACATCCATTTATATAAATTAAAGGTGTTGCGTATGGTTTTTAATTCGAGTGGTTCCCTTAAATATTTGTAAATTATCGTTGGAAATAGTCTTTTATTAAAACAACTTTTTAAATAATTTTAAAATAAAAACTTTCCACGACCTATATTTATACACACTTAATTATAAGTGAGTATACAACACATGCATACTTCCCCATCAAAAGAAAAAATACGTTATTGTGGTGATGTTTAACCTGCTAAATTTTCTTTGATTTTGGTATTGGAACAGTACACTAATTATTTATAATTATCTTAAAGTAATAGAATTATTATTCTAATTATAATTGTGTAAATAAAGTTTTATCAACATTTACCCCTGCTGTTGTAATTGCGTAAACAGAGGATTGTTCATCAAAACCGTCTTATTTATAAATTGAGTATAATATTATGATAGGTGATGAGAATATGCTCTGTGCAGAGAATGGTATCCACAGAATGGTTTCTTTCTATAAATTTAGAAGACTTTAATTTTGGACAATGCAATTTTAAAGGTGACAGATCATACCTTTAATTGAGAAATTAATGGTTGAATTATTACACAGATAAAAAGATAAGTTAATAAGTGTAAAGTAATCTGAATTGGAAAATTAAATAAAATTTTATTACATTTAGTTTGTGTTTTGCGAAACAGAGAAACTTGCATCTAATTGGAACTTCTAAAACAGTATACTCGGATTTAAAAAGAGAGAAACTTATTCCATGAAAAAAGAAATTAGGGATCAAAATTTTTACGAGACCAGAAATAAAATAAAATAATAATAATAATAATAATAGTAATGCATTAAAATATAGTAAGCGATTTTTTAAAAAGTTAATAACACATTCTTTTATTTTAAAAATTATTATTAAATCAATTTAATGTAAATCTTATTAAATAAATGTGTTCAGTTTTAGAAGAAAAACATTATTAATATGACACTCCTTACCATAATTTTAACACACTTTATGGCAAATCCCCTAATGAATAAATAAAAATGTCATTTCAAAACCAAAATACAAATTTTTGTTTTTTATTCATTTCTACATTTCTGGTTACTTTTATTCATTCAATCATAAATTGTTATTCATTTAGCTTTTAATTAATTATTGTAAAATTTAACAGATTTATTTTCTTAAAAAATGTCAGAAAACTATTAAATAAGTTCGGTAAAAAGGTGTCATGAACGTTACTCTACCGAAAAGAGGTAAACACGTGGTCTTGTTAGAAAGAAGGAGTGAGGTAGTCATATTGCTTGGCTCTTTAGCTTCCACAACATGTTTGATACAATGTCTGAATCATCGAAAACCTGAGTATTGTGTGCTGACAATGTTTCATTGGAAACTATGGTCGCTTAACTGTTTTCTATTTTCATTTTCAGTGCTTTTTCAAGTACACTCGCCGTTCAAATAATGGGATGAACTGTTTCGTTTATTGTCAATGTCCTGATTATTATGATGATATAGCTTGTCACGGTAGTGAGGTTTTTTACTTTAGCTTGTTCATGATTTTTCTGCTCTTTTTTTTTTTCAGATTACTTTTAAGCCTTGAGTCTTCTTGTTCTTGGGGAACAATTGAGCCTGGCTTTTGAATTGCAGTGTCATGGGGTTTCTAAGGCTTATAAGACGGTATGGTTACCCCTTTAGGGACAAAACTCGAGTTAGACTTTACGCACTTCAGCATGTGCAAAGCAGAGGATTCTCACAGGAGGGAGTTCCTAATGGCAATGATGTGGTGCATCCAGTTCTGATCATTGGCGCTGGACCTGTGGGTCTTGTTCTCTCTATTCTTCTCACAAAATTAGGTAGACTCTAAATGGTTAAAGCATTCCTATTGATTGATGCCAACTGCTTGTTTTGGATTCAATTGTGGTAAATCTGACATTAAAGTGCGTGTTAGGAAACTGTGTTCATGTTCATATATTTTTTTCGTTTAAATCCACTTTTGGCATAAGTATTGTCGAAACAAATAAGGTTTTATTTGTTTTTCTTTTAATATTTTTTATTTGAAGGTCATATTACTTTAGTTCTATTTACATTTTGCTTGATGGGGCACCCCATCTTGTATTTTTTTCTTCTTATGTCTTTTCAAATTACTCTTATGCTTTAGTTCAAGTTGATTATTGCTCATGACATTTGTATCTCTTTTTATTATAGGTATTAATTGCACAGTTTTGGAGAGAAACAAGGCATTTTCTAAACATCCACAAGCACATTTCATCAACAATCGATCCATGGAGGTTAAAAATTTCCTTGATAAAATATTTTATTTCCAAAAGAGCATTGTGATTTACTTTGATCAGTGGTGCAATTTTAGATATTCCGCAAAATTGATGGCCTTGTTGAAGAGATCCAAAGGTCTCAACCACCAGTAGATTTATGGAGGAAATTTATATATTGTACTTCCCTTTCTGGTTCAATTCTTGGATCTGTAGATCACATACAACCTCAAGGTGCTATTCCATAGTTCATGAGTGTTGATTTCTGGTCTCTTAGTAATAGGGATAGTTTTGACAATGTTTATACATAACATTCAAAATATGCTGTGTATCAACAAACAGACTGCGTGATTTGTTCAATTTGGTCAATATTGAGCTTTAGAATATTCATATATCTTGTACTTGTTATCAGATCTTGAGCATGTTGTCAGCCCAGTCTCTGTTGCACACTTCTCACAGTACAAGTTAACTATGTTATTATTCAAGCAACTTGAAAATCTGGGCTTTCAAATATGTGCACCTGAAAGCTTGGAAGGAAATGAACAGTCTTGTGAACAGAAAATAATGATGGGCCACGAATGTGTATCCATGGATGCCAGTGATGACTTTGTAACAGTAACCACATCTTCTATCATTAAGGGGAAGCGTGTAGAAAAGAATATTCACTGTAACATCCTTATTGGCACAGATGGTGCAGGTAGTACCGTAAGAAAGCTTGTAGGAATAGAAATGAAGGGTGAGAAGGACTTGCAAAAACTTGTCAGTGTCCATTTCTTTAGCAGAGACCTTGGCCAGTTTTTGCTTGAGGAAAATCCTGGTATGCTTTTTTTTATCTTCAACACTGAAGCTATCGGGGTCCTTGTTGCTCATGATCTCAGGCAAGGGGAATTTGTATTACAGGTATGATATGCTTTATTTCTGACAGAATTTGTATCACCTTATATCGTTAATGATCAAAATGTAAATACAAGAGTGTGATGATGAATGCTGAGCCTTGCATAACTTATTGCCGCCCAAGCTAAACAATAGGGCGCAGCATTTGCAAGGCTCTTTACAAACTAAACTACATAGTATGGATGTTTGGAGGGTAAATACTCACATTGAAGAACAGTAGCTCCAAGTTATGAAGAATCAGCTATACTACCAGACACCTTGTCCACCACCATCTTGCAATCCATCTCAAATATGACTTATGTATACTGCTGTTCTGCAAGCTTTTAGTAGCCCCATTGATTCCCCTTCTACACTGGAATGCAAGGATGTTGCCATTCTGTTTAAGCTCCCCTAAAACTTCTAATTTCATCTCTACAGCACATGCCCCAACTACTGATCCCCTGTCTCTCGTTGAAGGCACATCAATATTACATTTTATGATCCCTTGGCCTGGGGCACACCATTGCACTATGCAGGGCATTATTCCTCTGAATTATGTTGTCTGCCTTTCAACGTGCTTGATTTCATTCAGGCAGAAGTTGATTTCCCATACAGATTACTTGAACATCCGCATTGTTCTTTCCTTCCCACATTTTCATTTCTAAATATAGCTCTTTGCTCAGCGCTGAATCTGTCCAGAATGTGAAACACAATATCTGCTGTAGACTGTAGACTGCTGGGCATTACAGCAGCACTGATACAATCCCACATTACAGTTTTTTTCCATCAATCTTGGCTTTTCCAGCAACAAAGGAACAGGTGGCAAGCATTTTCACGCCCTGCCTCACAAACAGGACAGATAGCAGGACACTTGACTCATTTATCTTTAGGCCCCATGCGGGTAGGGATAACATTCCTGTATAGTCTCGAGAGAAACACCTTGATCCTAGGTGGTATTTTCATATCCCAAATAGACATCCAATTCCCATATACTTGCTGATAGTGTCTTCAATCACTTTTTCCATGAACAGGTTATACGTGCTCCTTCTCACAAGCCCAAATCCTAGCATCCTCTTTGACCAACTTGTACAGTGGTGTCTTCAACATTTTCATCCAATACTTTCTGCTCCCTGTTCATAATGTCTTTGACAATTAAGTGTTCACTATCTTGGATTGGATCATCAAGCCTTCCAGAGCCTATCCTCATCCTCACGCATGGTTCAGCCCAAACCTTTATGTTAGATCCATCCCCAATCTTCCATCTATAGCCTCACTAAGAACCACCCGTGAAATACATATACTGTGCCATATGAGTATTATATGCTTTATAGTAATTATAAAAATGTCACTGTACTGTTTTCAACTGATTTATTGTGAATCAAATATATGATTCAAATTATATGATTGCAGATACCCTTTTATCCACCTCAGCAAACAATTGAGGATTTCAGTCCAAAGGTATCATTCATCCATCAAAGATGGTTTATACCTTTTTTTCAATAAAGTTTTCATAATATAATAGATAAAATTTCTGTGTTGACATTAAAATTTAGAATTTGTAGGAGGGCAGCAATATGTTGTAGTATGCATATAAAGTAGAAAACTAAAATGCATGATATTATTCATTCCTTTTCATATGATTAAGCATAAGACATTTATGTAAGTAATATATAATTTATAGTAGGCATGTGAGAAATTGATCAGCAAACTTGTTGGTCAAGAGTTTGGAGATGTGGATGTAATAGATATAAAGCCATGGATCATGCATGCTGAAGTCGCCGAGAGGTTTATCTGTAGTGGCAACCGAATACTACTTGCTGGTGATGCTGCTCATCGATTCCCTCCTGCTGGTGGATTTGGTTAGTTGCTTTATCTTCATTGCAGATAGTAGATGTCTAATGGTATAAGTAAAAGTAATGTATTATATTACTTTTGATCCATGCAAAGGTGGGCAAAATCTGAATTTTTCCTCTTTTTTCTTGGGAGCATAATAGTGTCACTTCAAGAGACAGATCCATGTTTCAGTTGCAGAACTTTCTTGTATCTTTTTCTTTGAATTTGGGCTTATGACTTAACTCAAACCCATAAAAGTACAAAACTGCCTTATAAGGTTCTGACTGTTCATGCTTTATAAGCTCTATTTAAGTCATATTTCTAGTTGTTGAGGCCAGGTAGGAGTAACCACAATTAAGGCAACTTTTCAACACCTTCCTTGTGCCTTGGGATTAAAAGGATGGAGATATGACTTAACTAGTATTATAAGGCTTGGATAACTCTTATAATACAAGTTGGTTTTATAAAATTAAATTAGACTCTAAGTCCAAATTCTAAGACTTTCTTTTTATGGACATGGCATTGTCATGTTTCCATATTTCACAATGTTTTTAAAATTAGAGATTGTCAGGTGCCCTTCTAAACTAGCTTATTTTTGTTATAAATATTTACTAGTTCTCTAAATTTAGAAGTGAAAAATTGACCCTTCTCTTTCCCATACAAACTCCTCCGTCCATGAAGACCCTAAGGAAAAGAAGATGAATCCAATCCAATATGAGAAAGGAAATTAATAATTGAGATGTTGAATAATGAACATGTTGTAAATATCTAGTGTCAGAAGTGAATACTAGTTAGATGTGTGGTATTGGTGCTTCAACAAAGCTGGGACACATCCATGTATTTAGGATGAATTAACCTAATGATAGGTACTTGTTTAAAAGTCAGTATGTGGGTATTTTATTATAATGTTTGTTTCAAAAAATATTTGGCGCAGTAGTTATGTATATTATTTTCAAAGTGACTGAATAAAGTACACTAGCAGACATGTGATTAACCATAAGAAGTGGTTTTACAAGATCTTGAAGTCAAGATTGATGCTCTGTTCTATTTCTGGGTACACAAAAGTCTGCACTTGTGGCACTGGGGCTGATGGTTTGGTACAAACAATCCTCCCCAAAGTGACAGCTTTAGGATTCAAACTCTATTTTTTGTTTATGCAGTTTATGTGAAGCAATTTGACATAGCATATTGATGTGATATGCCAGGAATGAATACAGGCATTCAGGATGCACATAATCTTGCCTGGAAAATTGCTTCTGTCATTAGGGGTATTGCCCCAACTTCAATGCTAGATACCTACGAAATCGAACGCAAACCGGTAAGGCTTTTATCTCCTATTACATTTTTTGAATGTGTATATATATTGATGTTAGATAAACTGATTGAAATTTATTGCTGTATTTTCAGATTGCTTTATTCAATACAAGATTAAGTCTAGAAAACTATAAAGCTGCCATGTCTGTTCCTGCTGCACTTGGTCTTGATCCACGTGTTGCAAATACAGGTACTCATAGTCAGCGTATGTAATGGATTTTTGTTGTTTTCTTCGTCATCAATCTGTTGATCTTACAAACAATAATGCTCAACACTTTCATTGCTAATTAACTGAAATTTAACTGTTTGTCTCCATTTAACTGCAGTACATCAATTTATTGTTAATGGGATTGGTTCCATCTTACCATCCGGATTGCAGAAGGTAGCTTTGGATGGAATTTTTGGTATAGGTCGTGCACAGCTCTCAGAATTTGTCTTAAATGAAAGTAACCCTCTTGGATCCTCAAGGTTGGCTAAGCTAAAACACATATTTGAAGAAGGAAAAAGCCTTCAACTCCAGTTCCCTGCTGAAGATCTTGGTTTTAGGTATCATTGTGAATAATTAGTTTTCCACATTTTGTATTATTGAGCTATATATCTCCATTCACATATTCCTCTAACTCTCTGTTTCTTTATTTATAAGGTTTTGTCCGTAAATTAGTCAGTTGGACCAATTTTATAATTGGAATCATTTATATCATTTGATGGACGTATAACTCAGCTGTTGAACTTAGGTACGTACAAGGAGCACTTGTGCCAGATAGTAATGACGTTGAGAGTCCTCCAGAAGTACTAACAGGGCGTCGGAGGGACTACACCCCTTCAGCACAGCCAGGATCGAGGCTGCCTCATATGTTTGTGAGAGTAAACCCATTATGTGAGGTTTGTGGCGTTGTTTACATGCCTAATCTATAACTATTCATCCTAACATAAACGATAGAGTTCTCTTGTCTTCCTTCTAGTAGGCATTATTTACTTTTATTTTAAAAATAATTATTAGTAATTTGCAACTTAAATAGACTATTTTTTTTTCCTCCCATAAAATTTTGAACTGCTGCCTTCATTTTATATTTTATTCAGATTTAGCTAGTGGATGTTTACTGATTAAAGCGTCAAGTTTCTTCTTTTGCTAAAGTGTAAGGATTGTTTTGCAGGAGACTATTTCTACACTGGATCTTGTGTCAGGAGATAAAGTTGAATTCATTCTCATCATCGCACCGGTGGAGGAATCTTATCATCTAGCTCGTGAAGCATTCAAGGTGGCTGAGGAACAAGAAATTTCTGTCAGAGTGTGTATTTTTTGGTCTACCGATTCCGTTGAAGGACTTGAGAAAGGAAGTGAAGCGGCATTATCACCTTGGAAGAATTATGTAGATGTTGTTGAAGCTCAGTCATCAACTTCAAATTGGTGGGATATGTGTAACATGACGAGCAGAGGGGCCATTTTAGTTAGACCTGATGAACATATTGCCTGGCGTACAAGTTCAGGACTTGCTGGGGATCCTAGAGTGGAAATGCAGAGGGTTTTTGCTGCTATATTGGGAGTACACCGTTAAAATAAACAGATAAACAAGATGATTTTGTATTGATTTTTTCAAGTAGATATACTGGCGTACTACACAGTTTAGAACTTGCTGGGGATCCCAGAGCAAAATGCAGAGGGTTTTTTCTGCTACACTGGGAGTGCACTGTTAAAATAAACAGATACACAAATTATTCTTTCAAGAATACTTTTCTTTTTTAAGTTAATCAACTCTTCATTGTCACACGTTCTAACAACGAAAACAACCTTTCTGCTTCCAAGGGTTAGACGCATACATTTGGCCATTCGTGGTAGGAGGCTCATGGACCCAGCTGTCCTGATTTGAACAATTCCTGTGTGCTCTTGCCTGGTTTTCTCTGTACTATTTAGACCAAATTTGAAGTGCCTCTCTTTAAAAGTTATATCCCTGCAAAAGATACGGTGTATTTTATGGAATTTTAGTTGAATGTTGAACCATTACTCGCGGTTTTTCTTGGATAGTCATAAGTCGCTGTTACCGGGGGATAAGGGAAAAGACTGCAAATTACTGTTTCATTCTGAATTTGGGTCGTATACTGTTCCATATTTTATTTTCTGATTTATGGATTCTGACAACATCTGCTGTGTCAAGCGATGTTTAGATGTCAGTGCCAAAACCTTTTCCCAAATTCTCACGTGCTTTAAGTTCGAGCATAACTTTTTCTTTCTCATTTTCCTAAACAAGCCCAATAGATGTTTGCAGTTCAATTGACAAGACGCGTAAGTTGGTGAGGAAGAAATTGAGTTTGATTTTCACCAAAAACATCCTTAGAGTAGGGTTATTCGAGAGCATTGTGAAAGTGATCCCAACACACAAATACACTGACGAATACAGTAAATTGAACATAGCTGGCATTTTAAATAGGTTGAAAGAACGCCATATTCACAATCATAACCAATCAGATTACTTTTGGCTGAGGAAAGAAAAAAAAAACATTCGTAAAATCACAAAAGTTGTATATAACCAGGATAACAGCAAGAAAATGACTTAAAGCAATGCCCACAGATAAATCCATTCCAAAATTGTTAAAACTAAATATATTTCCATTCCATCTAAGTGTAATCAATACAATTCAATTTATCGCCACAGTTGAAGTGATAATAAGATTAAGGGAATGCATGCTGGGATCTGAAGGGGGGAGCACATATCAGACTTTATCTAAGGGAACAAGGCTCTAGAAGAGACTGGTGTTTTTGATTCCTATACAAGGGTCCTATGGGGATGCCAACAACAAATCCTCAATTTCAGCTACTACCCAAGGTTATTAGATAACCAATACCCGCTGTTATAAGTCCAAGTACCCCACCGGCAATGACCTGCATTAAGAATTGAGAATATTAAAAAAGAAAACCATCAATTATAAAAGAAGTCCCAAAGCAATGAAGATCAAACTCAATTTATACTTTCGGATCATGGAAACCATTTATCTAAAACATTGGAATACCTACTTGACCTTCCTTTTTGTTTCAAAAGAAATTGTAAAATATATAACAAATTTAAACTACTTGTCTTATCTTCTAAAGATTTTATAAATTGGTTTGTCTAATATTCAGAGAAATAAGAGAAAGTGAGACACAGTGAAATAAGTGGAAGTGAAAATAATTCAAACCAAAAGTATAGCAGAGCGTGTCTAAAATGTGTAGCAATGAAAATGCCATAATTTTGTCAATAGCTCTTTTTCTAATGACTTGAAACCATCGTTTTGGCACAATATTATCTCAGTAAGGTGTGATTCATCATTCAGTTAATACTACTATATCAGATATTTTGAGTATAATAGAACCTTGATGGTACTAAAACAGTGTATTAAAAACAAGGTATACCTCAGCCCTTAACATTTTAAAAGAAGTATAATATAAAATGATAAAACATAGATTCAAATGTTCATAAAAGAGAAATATTAACACAACCATTACCTAATTGTTTCAAGCAGTGGCAGTTATATATTGAGTAACATGGTGTCCGATAATTATATAATATAAACAGTTGCGGAAAAGTGAAAAGTTTTCCTTATTCAAATTGATACAAAGGGGTATAATAAATAGCAAGAGGAAATTAATTCTGTACATTAATCTAAGCCTGAATATCAAGGAAGGATCTGCCTGAATATCAGAAGAATCTCATTGAATATAACGAAAATTTCTTTCCTATAATGCTAATCTAAAAAGATAGAAATCAAATTATGAGTCTGATTGATTTCCATAGATTAAAGCCATGATTCTGATTCTTTCCTTATTATTAACATTCTCCCTCAAACTGGGTGGTAGAAATCCATCCTTCCTAGATTGGAACTAATGCTTTCGTAAGTATTTCTTGAGAGAGCTTTAGTCAGGATACCTACTGTTTGGTTGCATGATAGAACCTACTAAACACTTGCAATGCCATGGCCAATCTTCTCCTTTCTCGACATGTTTTGTCCTATCATGGAGGACTGGATTCTTTGCAAATTCTAATAGCAGTTTTATTGTCACACATTATCGCAATTATATAATGGGTAAGAATTATGCTGTCATCCAACATCTTTTTAGCCAGATTCCTTCACATATACCTTGTGATTCTATATTCAGCTTCTATGCTATTTCTAGCCACACCATAGGTTGTTTCTTGCTTCTCCAAGTACCCATGTGTACCATACAAATGAGCAATAACCAATAGTTGACTTTCTTCTATCAGATGTACATCCTACCAAATATGAGTCTATATAATTCAATGCCCCTCTTTATGTTTTTTTTTTTTTTTTTAAATATATGTCCTTGCCTAGTGTGTCCTTAAGATATGGTAGGATTTTGTAAACAGCATTCATGCGAGAATCAATAGGACTACACATGTAGCGACTTGCCATACAGCAAATCCAATACCTGGCATAGTGTGACTTAGATCAACTTCCCAACTAGAATTTGGTACCTTTTTTTATCAACTAGAGGACCTTCTTTGAAACCACTTTTTACATCAAAGTATACATTAAAATCCCGTATGTTTATACTAAATAGCTTTCCAGAGAATAATGTCATTCTATTGCAAACAAGCAAATGACACTAAGTTCCTTTGACTAAGATCCATAAAATAATCATGACAGGCAAACAAATAAAAAATGGTGAACCTGAGGGGGTGTATGCCCAAGAAGTTCCCGGAGTGGTCTGCTTTCAGCTAGAGGATGTTCAGCAGGAAGTTCAAACACAATTTGGTTCAAAAGCTGGGAAAATAAAGTCATCAAAACTCGGTAAAAGAAACAACTGGAAACCAACCAAACAAAAAAATAAAATATTTCTCTTGCTGGAATCACAGGCAAATAGAAAAGGCTTTTGTGGCATTTCAACTCTCACGTTTGGCATCAAAGAAATACATGAAAGAACATCGTGCACAAGTAAAGCAAGGAAAAATAGTGTACCTCTGCTTGACGTCCAGCTTGCAATCTTACACCAGTAGCATCATACATCACCTGCAAGCAATATCCCATATCAGAAACTCGACCAACCATAAGCTAGTCATTAACAATTAGTTTCTTGCTGTGTAACCTAGTCAATTTTTAGGATATCAAATCCTTTCCTAAAGTGACTATGTTTGAACATTCAAGGGTGAGTGGAAAGAAAGGAAATAAAGTGATCACTTCACTGTTTTGATATTTCATGGTGGAACATAAAAAAAGTCCAAACCATGCCCTCCTAATTGAAAGGGGAAAAAAGACGAGAATTGGCATGGAATGGAATGTTCCACCAGTTCCATTCCATTTTATCCAAATTTAGACAATCCAAATAACTGAACCAAGTACTATTGAATTCCATTCCATTCAATCATTTTCTATCAATCCAAATTTCAGTCATGCAAACCACACATACATATCCAATTCCTTAAGAGCAAAGATGAAAGAAAAAATAAGAGATTGAATATCCATTATAACATAACTTTTAAAAAGAACAAAATATCAATCCCTTGATGAAATATCCATAAAATAATTGATTTGAAGAACTAAAGACATACAATACAAGCTAGAACCAAAGCAGTGGCAAAAAGAGGTCCTCCAAAGCCTTCATGGAACCCTATTGCCGCGGCAAGAGCAGTGACAGTAGCTGAATGAGAAGAAGGCATTCCGCCAGATCCAACAAGTTGCTTCGGATCCCATCTTTTTTCCTTATACCTACATATTAACAATGATCATAATAATAATATTATTATCATTAACCCTCAATTAAACACATCATTAGTCAAAGAGCTACAATTTAAGAGACTCATAATTCACACATCATTGGCCAAACCATAAGCTTAAATAACTTTTCTAAACTACAGTATTCCACACCGGGTTCGTGAAATACGATAAAAAAAAAAAAAGGAATTGAAAGGAAAACAAAACGAACGAACCAGGTGGTGAAAAACTTGATGGCTTGTGCTATGGCGAAAGCAACAATGGCGGAAATGAGAGGGTAATTGCGCATCATTGACGACGTCGTAACGGCCACCTCACTCATCTTCCTTCTCTGTCTATTTGTTAAATAGTTTGTTTATAAATAAACTAATTAATTATTGTTCGGAGTTATTATGATAATTCTCTGATGTTTTTTCGTGTTTGGGAAACGTAAGCAAACTCAGTAGGAACAGGAATTGGATATGCTCGGAATTCTGAAATGGTTTCTTTGTTACACTAACGATCTTATTTTGTTAGCTCAGCTTAGCTTAGCTTTCTCAACTGAATATGCTTCCCTTGTTCGATTACGTTAAGAATATGCCCTTCTAGGCTATGAACTTAAGCTTTTTATTTATTTATTTATTTTCTTTTTGTTAATACTTTTCCACAACGCAACTTCCCTGCTTTGACCCAAAATTTGGAATTTGAAATTTCGTATAATTGAAAGTTCTTGGCGAACAAAACTTACATGTCACGAAAGTTCATCTTTACAATCTTGACGAAATAGTTGTGAATGAAAAGAAAATTTCGTTACCTTTCCGTTCCGTTAGGTACATAACTTCATTATGAAAAGATAAAATAAAATCTATTACACATTAAGTAGTTAGGACACTATTAAGCACAACTAATGAGATAAAATTTTCATCCACAAATTGGTATTTTATTTTATAAGAATGTTAACAAATATTCTTTGAATATAGTTAAGAAATTAAACTGTAGTGTTTGTGGGATCACATTATCAATGTATTTCTGCTGTGATTTTCAATACAGAAGCCATAAAATTTTTGGCAATTTTTATTTATAAATTTTTTCTCTAGTACCCTTAGAGCATTCCTTATGGGACTTCATCTTTGGATTTGTTATATGAACTGACTGACATATACCCGCTATTAAAACTATTTATTACATAAAAATATATAAAAAAAAAATACTCAATGTTTATTGTTTTGAAATAATTTCTAACTTTTAATTACTGTATTTAATAATTTAAATTATCTGATCTAATATTAGGGACACAATAACATACCCCCTCCCCCTTTATTTATTTTTAATAGATTCATTCTCAAAACAAGTGTCACTTACTGTATTTGATAAATTGTGTAAGTGTCAATGCTACAAAATACACAAATGGATCTCAGTCTGCATGTGGTGGACACTGTCGTTCGTTGACAAACCTGCACGTGGAGTTTTGTTCACTCACTTGAGTCAGAAAGAGTTAGGAATTGAGTAGCAACAATGTAATAATGAATATGAATGCTTTTCTACTTCACACTTGCTTTGATGGATCAATTAGTTGAGATGGAAATAACAAACAAGAATGCAGCAAGTGGAGGGGGCAGATCATAGTCCTCCAAAATGCCTCTTAACTTATGGCCTACCAACAAAAATAAGGAGGGAAAAAAATAACTTTACAATTATGTCAAACACAACTTGGCAGTTGTTACGAAATATATTAGAACCAACACAAACCAATTGGCAGTGGTTATTATCCCAAACAGCCTTCAACCTAAAACCATAAATGCACAAGCACTTGGTTTAGCTCCCATGTATGGCCAAAAGGGAAGTGCAGAAATGCTGCCAGGAATTGAAGGTACAACCTTAACGTTGTCCTCTCACATTATGATGCAATTGCACTTTGATTCCAGCTTCGGGGGCTTCATGCTATCTACTTTGTTAGGAAGCCCAACATTGTGTGTGAAAGACTCGTCAATGTTTTCATCATTCTCAGCCTTGCCAGAAGGGGTTTTGACATCAGTTTCCAACCTCCTCTGCTTGGTCTTGGTCTTCTGGAATTTTGAAGTGCGCTTGCTGACAGGGCGGCTGCGACTATTTCTATCAGAATTGAATTTTCCCAATAAGGTCACAGTCGGTTTAGAATCCTCAAATGGGTCGGAACATTCCTTTTCCACTGCTAATGCCGCAGCCTGATATGCAAGATCATGAACAATGGAACTGCAGAAAAGGATTGTGTCTGTTGCCTCTTCAAGTGTCAGGCTTCTAGTATTGCCTGCACCTTGACACTCCACTGTAACTGTGGATCCCTCTGGCATAAAGTATTAAAGAACTATTAGAAGTTGGACATGTACAAATACTTTTCCAAAGAAAGTTTCGGCAGAAAAATATATTGCAGGCACCATCTACAGAGAGAGAATCTTAGACGACAGAAAACGAAATAGGCTTTCTTTGCTCCATGAATTTCATATAAGGTTCCCACCAACAATGAAAATGTAAGTTCAGTTATCATTTCCAAATGACCGTGAATTAAAATTGCAAACTGTTTTAGAAAAGTAGCCAGAAAGACCACAGGTAGTCTTACTCTTAACCAAGATGTTGGAAACTAGGCTATATTGCCTGTAAAGTGCCCAGAACAAATGAATGAGTATCAGAATTCAAAATGTAAAAAGTACATCACTGAATTTACATTGCACAAAATGAATTAAGATTTCCGAAAATAATATCTGTTCAAGAAAAAGCAGACTTGTCGCACATATTTTTATATCTCAGAAAATTGCTTAAAGTTTATGCAATGTTTGGCGTACTCGTAAACAAGTGCATCTCTAAGAGAAGCGTTAGAAGTTATTATTCTCATCTCAATTGTTATCAGTAAATGTAATATCTTTCATTTGAAATTTTAACACAGTAGATATCATACCAATGCCGTGGGACTCGGAGACATTGACCTCTGAAACAGAAGCAGCAGAAGAATCATTGGAAGGATTTTGAGCAGAAGGTTCCCGAAAGTCATCAAGGGCCCTCTTTGACATATCATCATTCACCGTGTCAATCATATTCTCACGATAGTTTTCTCCTTCTATTTCTGATTCTGTAATAGGGGAACAGTTGGTTGTAACCAAAGCATCCAATTCATTAACATTTGAATTCTGCACATCATGCTTCTCTTGATTGGATAATTCCGGAGTCTTAGATGATGTTTCTGTGTCTGAGACATCCTTGGCATTATTTGGACGATCATCAACATTTTCATGTGGCATACAATCCCTATGATTTGGAATTGATGTGACTAGGTTGTCATCAGACTGAACAACAGTAGCCTGACTTAAAAATTCTGAGTGGGAAGCATTATTCAATCTACTACTATCGTCACATTCAACTTCATCTTCCTCAACAACTAAATCAATGGAAGAAGCATCAATTATCTCTGACATTGTATTTCCCAAATCTTGCATTTCTTGAAACACTTGAGATACCTCCTCTACAAAGCCATATTCTGTATTGCCAGCAGTCTCTTGAGTTGCAAGACTTAACTCATGGCGAGAATGGTTTGATGTTCCAGAAAAAGATGAAGCAGTGCTTGGAGGCTTGATCCTCAAGTCATATCCACAGTCGACATCCAGTTTCCTGCCACTCAACTGCCTTTGCGAACGAAACTCTGTTTGCCTAGTTGAGCCAAGATCAATTGATGATGAGGCAGAATAACTACCAGGTCTTGTTGTGCTTCTAAAACTGCTTACACTGTCTCTAGCAAGACACAGATCATCGTAAGATATGGTTGAGGCAGTAAAACTCCTGCTCTGAACTACAGGTCCTTTGTTGCTGCTAGTCCTTTTCAGCAATACAGAAATGCCAGTGCCTTCTGTGGGGTCCACGTTCAAATTAGGGCGATCACTTGAGTGATGCTTATCCCTAAATTCATTATTAGGCTTCTTGTAATCAACTTCTAATTGGTTAATCTCTAGCTGGCTGTCCGATGTCTGTCTGCCCCCCTCCACCAATGAATTTGGAAGAGGACTGTTTTGTGAGTGATCCTGCTTTAGTTCACTGCATGAAGTTTGACTTTCCTCAGCATCCTGCTCCCCGTAGGGAAACCTTACGTTACCCACATCAGTCTCTTGAGGCAGTTCCAATTGGTTTGTTTCAGATAATGATTGTTCTTCTTTAGGAATGTTGGCTGCGTTCAATGGAGGGTCTTCAGATACCACCAAAGTTGTCTCAGGGAAGATGACTCGCAACAATGAGGTTTTCCTGCTGCATTCTGGACACAGCCCGATATTCTTCTCAACATGATTAGTGACCTCATAACGACAACCACAATAAGAACAGAGAGAAGAATTTTCAAAACTACCAGTTTCAGAAATGACACCTCTAACACGTGAAATTTCTGAACTTTCATTAACTCTAGTGTCAATGTGAATGTGGGATATAGAATCCGCAAATTCAATTGGAACAAAAACAGTCTTTGGGTCTCTGGTTTCATTTTGCAGAATATGTACTGATTCTCTTTTAATCTCTTGCTCAATTTTCGCATTCACTGCATCCACCTTATCAAAGACAAACACTTCATGCATATCAGGATATAGTATCTTATCAGCTTCACTTGCCATATCATCTTGATTATGTTCACTCCCGTCAGTGTCCAGTGCAAAGGTTGTACCTTGATCTGAGCTCGCATTGCTGCTTGTTGTAACAGATGAATTCCTGGATACAAGAGAACGTTGTGCAGAATTTGCTTTTCCAGCATAAAAGGTTGTGCTTGGAACACTGGATAAAAGTGGCCTGAACATGTTCTGAGGAGTTTTTCTATCCTGCATAGCATTTTAATGGTAACTAACAAAAGTGAGTATTTTTACTAAATCTGACTATTAATCATGGCACTAGATAATTGGGAGAATTGAATAAATAAAAGACCCAATAGAAATCCAGATTTTCGTTGTTAATGTTCACCAAGGGTTGACTTCTTTGCTACAAAGATCAGTAGAGGTTTCAAAGTGTCAAAAACCAGAAAAACCCTGATACAGTGATTATGCTTGGTGCAAATATGTTATTTCATATGCAGATCCTCAAACAAGATTGAAGATAACATAATAAGAAGCCATTATTTTGGAGTACTTGTCTAATCAACTATAATTTAAAAATATATGCAGACGGGACATGCACGCACTAGAAATTAAGCATAGAAAGCACAACTAAAAATGTACATATTTTGAAGATTGTCAGTCCAAAAGGAAAGTTGAATCAGTCAACTTTCAATGTTGTAAACTGGTACACATCAGAAAAGACGTATAAAAAGGAGACAGTGGGCTGGTGCATAGGAGGGTGGAGAGAGAGAGTTGGCAGAAGCGCAGGGAAAATACTTTAAAAAGAACTAAATCTCAAATTCCATGAAAACTAAACACACTTCATGATTTCTGTCAACCAATGTTGTTAAATATGGCAAAGCCATAATCACCATGGTGGAATGGCATGGCAGATATTTTGGCAATAACCATAGGCAATTTGTGAAGAGAGACCTGCTAGGGCATTGCCATGCGGTCATTGGCTGCAATGGCGTGTTTACATGGCGGAATTTTGGCCTTCTTGCCACATTCCACCATCTGCCAATAATAACACCGACAAACCAAGCAATTGTTTTAAGTGATAAGATGAAAAAAATACCATTTGCCTGATAACTGAATCAAACGATCTTTTAGGAGCAGAACTTGGGGACACAATCCTGGCTGATTTCTTGGAAATGGTAGGATTTTTGTTGGTTGAAAATGAAGCACCCCTTCTTGAACTTAATCTGTCTGCACTACCCCCTGTGATGGATTGCAGAGAATCTAGATCATCATCTCCAGATGATGCAATAGAACCTTTGCTGCGTGTGCTCAATTGGTCTCTATCATGACTGTGAAAAGAGCTACTACTCCTAGAAGCAGTTGGAGACATTGATTGCCTATTGAATTTGGACGCAGAGTCCCTACCATTTCTGGATGCTGGAGATGAACCCCTCACATACGATGCCGGTCGATCACCCAACGAAGTACGAAGATTGGGAGGAACTTCAGAAGAGAAGCCAGGAATGTTAGTTTGCCAAGCCCTTATCTTTGGTGATGCAGAGTTTCCACGATTTGTCTTCACTGGGGAAGTTCCCCTAACCACAGAACCACTGGAGCCAGTGCTTATCCTGCTGGGAGTATAAGTGGAATGCTTGGAAGCAGGTGTCACAGGCTTACTTGGAGGTGGAGATGGCCTTCTAGATGGAGTGGCATACCGCGCACCTGGGGTTGGACTGGAATTTGGCACCGACGAAGGCCTTCCCCTTGATTGCAATGTGTTAGTTCCTGATCGAGGGGACGGACTTAAGCGATTCGGACTTGCACTGCCCCTACTGCTTCTGTAACTTTTATCCATCTAAAACAGGAGGGCATTGAACATATGATGAATGATCAGTATAAGCACAACTACATTTTTTGAGACAAAAAAAAAAAATCAGAGGACTTTTTCCCTTAAAGATATAACCATGCACGAACATAATAATATAAATGCATTCAAGCTTACCGTAGAAGATCTTGATATGGTAATGGGTTTACTCTGAGGCCTTCCTCTGCTTCCGAAACTAGTCAGTGATGGCTCATCATCTAACGAAGGAAACAGTGGTGTGTCTGGGGGCGTTAATAACCTTTAAAATGAATGGTACAGACATGAAATCAGTGAGTCAATCAGTGATGAGCAGAAATAAATTGATTCACATCAAAGTCAAAGGTAAGAAACTTGAATAACTATCAGCATGACATACAGATAATTGGATAAACTTAGAATCAGAATTTTATATTTTGAACACATTAAACAATGCAATCAAATAGGAAAGTCAGAACATGAAAAAAGGCCCACCAGTCGTAATCATTCTTGTCACCATCATTAAGCAACTCACTGCTTTCTCCACGACCAGTAATGGAGATTCCAAGGTTGACATCAGAAATATGTTTCAACTTTGTAGCTGTATAATAACACCCCAGGCAAAAAAAAATGCATGAATGTTAGCCAAAAGCAGCAACCAAAAATAGAAACATTCTCTTCGTATGATGTAAGTAAAGAAAATTACAGAATGAGTCTTCCAAATCATCTGTCAACTGAAGCAAAAAGCTCTCCTTCTCTCGAGATTGCATTTCATTGAACAAAGTAAGATCATCATCCTTCTCCCGGAAGAGCAATCCACTCTCAAGACTGCGCCCACGCTTGTGACCATCAGCTCTTGGCTCTCTCCCAGGAGAGAATCTCAATGCCGGTGAAGGTGGCATCTCCACTACCAAATACAGTGTCACACAAGTGTCACCCCAAGCTCTTCTTCACACAAGCCAAAACAATAAACCTTCTACACCCCAACGAGTAACCCATAATTAAGCTCAAACCTACAAATTTAAGCACCAATCATCAATTCAGCGAAAAAAGAATTTACCCACTTGTTCTATTCTGTTGGTTCATTAGATTAGATTAATAGCACCCCGAAACACCCAATACACATTCTCATCAGAGTCACTACGATTGAAGGCAAATTCGGTACATTAAAATAGTGTGACCCGTGGCAACAACTGTACCATTAAAATGCAATGCCTCCTCGGCATTCATTGAAACCATATGCAACAAATATCCAAAATCAAATTGACCCAGAAACCCTAAAACATTTTCCAGCTACAGATCCCAATTGTGGGGTTGAGAGTTAAACGGGAACCAAATTGAAACCCATAATTCAAGCTTGGGACCCACCAAGCCGCCATTGAAGTTGAAAGCAAGGTAGTGAAATTGAGCACTGAAATAAGTAACAGTAGTAGCAGCAGTTGCGCTTGACTTACCAAATTTCCAAGTCAAAATTGCCTTGCAAAAGAGTGTGGAATGTGGAAGAGTGCGCTTAAGATCCCAAGTTCGAAGATAAAACAGAGCTTAAATGTCAATTACAATGCCATGAATTTTGTATTAGACACTGGATCTATAGCAAACATGGTTGTGTGTCTGAGCGACCAAAGTACAGATCGAAAACTAGAATGATCCAACGGTTACAACAAACGCAATCAAAGTGAAAATAAAAACTATAATTTGATCCATTATTCTCTCCCCTGCTGCCAAATTCTTTTCCTCTCCCTATTAAAAAACACTCACCATTATAGAGTGGAAGAATAATACCCAAAACCTTTGTTTCTATTGTCCTTGGATTTTGCTGCTTCCCTCAACAACAAGCATCCAAGTTCTTTCTCTACCCCTTTTCCTTTTCTTTTTAGTTTTCTTTAATCCTTTTTAGTTAAACAAAGATACTCCCCAAATTAAGTTAGTTACGTGACTAATATAAACCGTATTAATTGAGGAATTTAATCAAATACACAACTTTTACTTAGGCAACTAAATATATGTTAAGGTTGCTAACTCTTATAATCATTATTAAAAGTTTGATGATGAATTTTTATTTTCTAACAATTGTTTGGGGCAAAATGGGCATAGATTCAGCATGAAATAAAAGATTATGACGGTGATGATTGGGTTATGATGAATCTCGTGAAGATCACCTATGTATAGAGTCCAACAATGAAGTTAGGGATGATTTAGAGAAGAAATAGGATCAAAGGGAAATAGTCAAAAAGAACATACTTTGATTTTTGGGTCGGTTTAAGTACCTAGATTTTGGAACCACTTTATTTATAATCTTAGAATTTGGTAGGAAAGTTTATAAAACAGTTAAATAAGTTGTTATCCCCGTAAAAAAGATACTTTACACTTACTGTTACTGTGTCACAAAAATGATATGTAGAACCCTAATGTGATTATGATTAAACACGAGTTTATGATTAGAATGGAAATTTCGTTTTGCATTAAACCATGCAAAAATCTTTCATATTGTCTTTCACTGGCAAGAAATGGGAGAAAAATATTCATAAAAAGTTTATTTTGCAGTTGTTAGTTATATATTTAACAATTCCAAACATCTTTTGGCAAATACTGTGTTACATCATTATAAACAACAACTAAACTATTAAGGACAATATCAGCTGGATCAGTCTAATTAATATTAGTGAACCAACATTCCTTAGCTGTAATAACAATCAAACAACAGAAGAGAACATGTAAAACAAAAACTAGAGACTTATAATAGTATGAAAAGTCATAATTTAGCAATATGATACTACTGAACTTATCATACTGTGTTGACTCAAGATAAAATAATAGCTAAGGAAAATATATAATATTTAAAAAAAAACACGTCTTTTATATTTTATTTTGGAGTGTGCTATATAAAATGTAAGCCAAAACAAACTAAACTAACCAATCATTGCACATATAGTTTTTTTTTAATCTAAGCATATAATCTTATTTTCTGAGCATAGTAATATAATTTGTTACCTATCATGCATTTTCAATTATGTATAGTATTATTTTACTGCATAATTTGGACGAGCGATTGAAGAAAGATTTTCAAGAAAGAAAAACAAGAAACAAAATAAAGTTAATTTTTTGATAGATAAAAGTTAATTTATATGAAGTTAAAATAGAACTTTGGAAAAATTATATGAAATAACTTCTTCAAAAAGAAAGAGAAATTCTTTTAATTAACTCACTCTAAAGACATGCTAAAATTTTTAACCATACAAAAGTGTGTTTACTCAGTTGCATGAAACTAAGTGAGAGATGTATTAATTATTTCTTTGGAAATACCATACATTTTTTAATGAATTGTATGAAACTAATTGAAAAGATTATTGATTATTTGTTTGGAAAATATCTTCATCTTCAAGTTGCTTTCTGCTCTGCCGTCAACAGTGACATGCCAGAAAGAACCATTTCTTTATAGAGATTATTAAACATGATGTAGAGTAGATGAAAGGTATTCTTCATACACTTTTTTGTGTGTTTCGTGATATTCATTATTTGTCTGTTGACAATGAGTAACAACTGTGGTTAGAAGTAAGCTTAATATTAATTTTTAAATGCGAAGAATTGGATAAAGTGCATCTAAAGTAGTAGATTGGATAGGATTATCAAGTAATTTTCAAAACCATCATTGAGTATCTCTATTCCTTTTACTCTATGATTAGTTTTTTATAAAGTACTTTTTTCCTTAGCAATTTTACACGAATGCACTGATTTAATTGTAAAAATAAATTAAGTTTTAAGAAAATCCAACAACACACTCTCTTTTAAGTTAAAATTTATTTAAAACAAAATATAGTCATATTTTTTCCTCAATTGTTAACAACCAAGGTTTCTCATACAATCAAAATCAAACATAAATTATTCTCATTGTATTAAGAAAATATCATTTTCACGTTGTCCCTCTGGTGATTTTTGTAATTTTGTTAAATTTTAATTAACAAATATGAATTAATTAAAATTTTCTTTTGAAATCAAATGTAAGTAAAACACTTAATGTTACTAAAGTGGGGTGTTAGTTAAAAATATATAGAAATTATATGCTTTGCAACTTATTTATAATTATAGTTGAAAAAAGTGCTCATTTTTTAACTAATTTAAGCATGTATCTAAAATATAATAGAATATTGACATTAAATTGGACTGAATATTTTTCTTATATTTTATTTTGGTGGGAGAACGCAAGAGGATGAGTTACTAAAACTAATAAATAAATAGTTTCATGGTAGAAGGTTTTTTTTTGTTGTTGGAAATTAAGATAATAGAGTAGTATGTGAAGGATGTGAAATGTTGCATTAATGCTTACTATATATTCCAAATCTGAAAACAAAATTTTGAGGCTCCCATAATATAGTGGCTGAACACAGCAATCAGATTTCGAATTGATTGCGATCAAGTTTGGGACAAATTATTGAATTCCACACCAAATTCAATAAATGCTACATTGACACATTTTGGCACGTTTCAAAACCCCCCAAATCTGAATATGGAGGAAAAATAAATACATAATAAATTATTAAAACTATACGAAACTGTATTGAACTTGTCGTCAATGTTACAATGTTACGGACTCGATTGTTATGGATTGAGGTATTGGATTAACTGATAAGTGGTAAAACTAATCAATTGTTAATTAAATCGGTTGACTTAGTATATTTTTTTAAATAAAATTATATAACTATAAATAATTTGATTCATTCGTACTCAAATTTAAAATTATATTGTCATGTATCTTTTACTAAACTATGTTGTTGTAATATAATTATATTACAAATAACAAATAAAATTCATTAAAAAAATATTTTTATCCACATGATTTAATTCTATTTTTATTTTTTTATTTTGGATTTTAATAAAAGAAAAGTTTTTTCTCTTTATAAGTTTTGTGTTTTTTCACCTTTCTTAGATTTTCACTCCAATTATGGTTAGATCCTATAAATTAGTTATAAAATAGTAGTATGGGAGAATCCGTAGAATAGTTTTAAAGTATAAGTGATATTAGTAAAATGACATTTAAATATTTTTTAAAATTAAAAGTTCATATAAATAACAAAAAACTACTAAATCATGATATTTTTACAATAAATTTTTTTTTTTACTTCTTTATCTTTTTTATAGAAATCTGGTTTCACTTGTTATAACAATCAAAGTTTACTATTGGACTCGTGACAGTGTTTAGCGTAAGTTTAGCCGATCAAAATCTCATATTCAGTTCATTTATGTCCATTTTCCTTTAAGTCATATTTAAATCTATATTATAGTGATGTGATTATATTATTAGATAAAATTATATGGTACATGTTAGGCTATCTTTGTGATCCTTTAAGTGTTTGGAACTTTTTATGAATTAGAGTAAGGGAAGTTAATTTGAATCCCTTTATAGATAGTAGTTTTATTTTCAAAAAATACCTAGATGTGGGGATGACATGATCATCGAGTTTTGAATTTCTCTTGTAGGGATTGTGATTGAATGACGTGAAATTTATTTTTTATGATAGATATTGATAGAGATAATAGTTTTGATGAATTAAGAGATTATATGTTGTATGATGTAGTTAGAGTATTATAATTAATTTAGATTTTGATATTAGAGACATGCATGTTGAGAATACTTCGATCTTAATGCTTTGTAGAAATATCTCTATAAATTGTATTCAAATAAGGTGAAAAAGATTGCTTTGCAATTTTTTACGAATTACATGACAATTAATAAATGTATTTGATGCGCTTATGGAAAATGTCATTCCTAATAATGTATTTGGTAGTTTGATTGAAAAACTATAAACTTGTAGGTAAGATACGAATGATGTCAAAGTCTCGAAGAAGAAAATTTATCCTCTAAATTTTGCATGTGGTGGTAGGACAAACCTCATACTTTACCTCAGAAGATGAATGCGAGATAGTGTCTTATTTCTCCATCCTCCACAAGATTAGAAAAACTCCAAGAAAAATGTATAAATTAATAATGAATTAACGATTATTAAGACATGAAATCTTTTAATTTTAATATCAATATCAATTAAAATGAAAATATATATATTATTTTTTTATATATATATATATATATATATATATATATATATATATATATATATATATATATATATATACTTATCATGTTTAATAAATATGAGATAATTTAATTACTATTACAAGTAATATGATGTGTGGTTAAGTTTATATATTATTAATTTTCTTTTTGATAGTTAATTTATGTTGTTTATATGAAATTTGTTGTTTATATACTACCAAATATACAAGTTTATGTGTTGAATATGAAAAGAAATAATATTGTTTTAATTTACAATACTTTTAGATGAACGTAAACACATATTAAGTTTATATTTTTTAAAGGATTTTTAGAATTATAGAGCTTTCAAGGATTTTTAGAACTATATAACTTTCATTTGGATACTTGTAGAATGAAAATCATTTTAAGCAAGAGTATTATATATTCACACTCTAAATCTAAAAATATTATCGTAATAAAATATTTACTATGAAAAATGTCAGTTAAATAATGTAAGTCCATAAACAATAAATACTATCATTTAAAAATATAGAAAAAAAACAGTTCAATTAGTGTGAGTCAAAGATGTAAATTATCGTTTTTTTTTTGCCAAAATCAACAAGGGCGAGATTGATTTACTTGCATAGCAACATGTCCAATTATCAATTCGAACACACTAATGTTCCACTTCCCACTCAGAACTCTTGTACATTTAACCACTATTATTGGTAGTTGAAAAACACATAATCATGATATTTTTCACTTTTAATTTTAACTATTTCCAATCAGAGAGGAACACATCAAGGAGCAAAATGATTTTGATTTGCCAATCAAAACTAAAACTCCACCAAAAAGCTTGAACTATCACAGTCAGTGAAATCATGATGGTGAGTTTGTCAAATAATCAAGTTACATGTCATAATTAGTTGATTTCGAGTCTCAACCAAAATAATATTATTTTATGTGCTGTTAAACTAGAAACAACCAGGTAGCAAAGTTGGAAATGAAATGAAAGAAAAGAAAAGTAGAGAGATTTTTGTGTGACATTTAGGGATAAAGTTGAAAGAACATCATAGCTATCATTAACCAGATATATAGCTAGTTGTGCACCCAAACTCCAAGATTTTCCAACTATGTCACTCTAATTGTTAGGTGATATAGAGAAACTTTAAAAGGCTACATGCGAACGATTCAATTGCTTTCAATTTGATTAAACAAAAAACAATAATGTAATGAAATAAATAAAAAATTCAAAATTATTTATTTAATATGTATTAAATTTTTGTTTCTTAAAAAACCATTTTTTTAAAATATTCGGATTAAACACAAAAAATAACATGTTTATTTTATTAAAAAACATCTTTTTACGAAAAAACACAAACAAACTCAAATTATATTTGGTTATAATTTTAAACATATCCTCTAAAAGAATTTTAAATTTGATCATATTATCCAATTAAATACACTTCTGGAATTAATTTAGATTTTGATAACGAAAGTTATACAGTACTTTCAGAAGTATGAAAAAATGTGTAAAATGAAATTATATATTTTTTGTAAATTTTATGATATATTTTTTTATTCATTATATAAACTATTCTTTACTCCAGCTAAATAAATTTTCTGGATCAACCACTGCTTTAGTCATCAAAATATTACAGATTTAACCAAGTCAATCCCTCATTAATTATTATTTAGACTTGAGAATATTTTTTTAAATATACTGACTATTATTTTCTCTAGTAACTACTATTTTGGTATAAAATATTCATTAATTTTTTATCAATTTCAATCGGAAGACCTTGTTATTGTGATTTCTTCTTCTAACTCCATTTTTATATATGCACAACATGAATACAAGACCTTTCTTAAAGAGTGATGATTTGTTATGTCCTCCAAAGAGTTTCTGGATACCAAGTTCACATGATAAGGAATGATTATTTCTGGAGAGAATTGGAAAAAATGTGCCGCGGAAAAGAAGTTTGTTGGATTAAAAATGTGAGTGTTTATACATATGAAGTAAAAATGAATAATATAAACAATATATAAGAAACAAAATTTACAAATCTTATTATATATGAATAATTTAAAAATTCTCTGTATCGATTTTTTTTAACAGAGGTCCAACATAAGTGTTCCTATTATAATAAATTATGTTAACTAAGAATACTAATATAAAATGCTTCTTTCAAAATTATAAACAAATGGGTGAACAAATCAGGGTGTATGTGTACCAAAAATCAAATTTGAAGGTTAAATATAGAGGGGAGAAAGGCAGACAAAATATAATTTATAAGAACTCTTTTATAATGAGATTATGAAATACACATTGATTAATAATTAATGATTTAAACTTGTCATCTTTTCTGTCTTTCTTAGTTTAGTTGCAAAATCCATTATGGTAACTTAAAATAATTCTGTACTATGATTAATTATTGGAAGAAATTGCACCTATGACGATATGTTTTCTTCTTTCTAAATATGTTATCTTATTTCTCTAGATTTGATATGTTTTCTTCGTTTCATTGAATAAAAATAGGAAAAAGGAAGAAAATAAAAAGATTAACTTCTTAATACCAAATTCAATTTTCTATGCTCTAATTGTTTTCAACCTGTCTAAAATAACATAATACTCTTGAGATGCAAAACCATGTATAACATGCAACAAACATCAAACAAGTGAGATTCATGAAAAAAATAAAAAAAAAAACATGTTTTTCAACTTTAATGATACGATTTTATTGTGGTGATTCCTAGTTCAACATTACTAAACTTCCAAGTACATGGTTTGTTTGTGGAAAATATTTTAGTACAATGAAGAAACGATGTCAGAAGAATTTCGAGAGAGAAATGGTCATCGATGTTGACATAACATAAAGCTCTCTTGCTTATGCACGAATGCAAATAAATGTAAAATTGACTTTTGTCGCATGGTTGCATCATAGATCTTCCAAAAGAAATCTCTTTGTCAATTTCTCATCATTCCCCACTTCTTACAAATTTGTAACTGTGGTTCTCATTAAAAAAAAAATCAATCCTAGTTATTAATTTATTTATAAAAAAGAGATGACAGGTTTACATCTGTTAAGAAAGTATAATCACTTGACAAATTTAATATGTTAATATTCTAATCATAATATTTTTATATTTCAATATAAATTATAAGTATATATTATTATATAATTAAAATGGTTTATAAAATGGATGTATTTTGTATTATATGGTGTCAAAGTATAATTTTCGATTTATAAATTGTGAAATGCATAAGACCTTTTTCTCTAAAGAAAATAAAAGAAATAAACGTGTAGAAGGCAAGATTTTGATTGATTGAATAACATAACCAGACATCATGTGTTTTTTTTTTTATTTATATTTTTTTTAGTTGAACTCATTCATTGGGGAGTTTATGAGTTTAGTTAACTAATAATTAAAAGTGAGATGCGATGTAATTAATCACTCATTCTAACTAAAAGAAATTATTTAAAATTCATTAACTCAATAAATCAACATCACAATGTTTTATGTTCGACTTAAAAATCGTATTTTCTCTTCTGTTTTTTCAATTTGATTTCATTATTTTTAAGGTTTTCATTTTTTTTAAAAATTACTCAATTATTTTCTTCAGTCAAATTAATAGAAACGTTATTAAATAATATGACATAAAAAACATGGTTTTACGTATAATATCTACTCTTTTTTTTTTCTCTACTTTTGTCGTCATTTTTTTTTTCTTTCTCTATCTTTTGTTGGTAACTCACAGAAAGAAAATATAATGAGTAATTTTAAAAAATTCTATGACCAGATTAAAAAAATTTAATAATAATAAAACAAAATAAACTATCAAGTCTTTATTTTATTTTTAATTATTTAATTTTAATTAACTATTAATATTTAACTCCTTATTGTGATAAATATAAACAAAGTTTTTTGACGAAACTTATCGTGTAATAAAACAACTTTTAATCTATTTATTAGAGTTATATATATTTTTATTATGCATCAAAATTATCATAATCTTAATTTGTCTTATATTTTAACAGTTCCAAAGTACGTGTTTTACGAAAAATATAATTTCATTAGTAACTTTATTTTCATGTCCATCTTTTAAATAAAAATGACAACTATATTTAAATATATAAATAGATGACGATTTCATTTAACTCGTCAAATAATTAATTTATATTATTATAATTATTACACTTTTTTTAATGTGGAGAACCATTTTTTGTAGATTGAAACATCCTGCAATCCACTGCATCAAGTTATAAACAAGGATCACGAGTGGGAAATGTTGAAAACTAAGTTCCTTAAAATGAGAGAATGGCATGGGTAAAACTATATACACGAGGGAGATAAATAGCAAAAAAATTAATATTATACTTAAATTTAAATAATATTTTGGACAAATAATGAATTCAGTATAGTAAATATGAACATATTTTAATTTAGAATAATATTTTATTATAAAATTTTAATTCTATTAATTTTATTTCAATTTCTTACTTGTATAGTCTTTAATAATTATTCTTGAACTCATTATAATTAACTTTAAACATAATTTTTTAATCATTGCTTTTGTATAAATTTAAAATTTTCAATAAATTTTTTAAAGTTAGATATATGTTAATATTAATTTTTCAATACATATATAGTAATTAATAAAGACGAAATCAAAATTATCAGATATTACTGTAGTTTATTTTTTATATATTACAAACAATATATATGACCCTAATACTTTAACCAAATTGAACCCTAACTACAACGGAGGAAAAATTGAAAATAAGGATAGAGCAGTGAAAAAGAAAACAAAAAGAAAAAAACAAGAAATGAAAACGGCGTCGTAATATTACGAAGGGCATGAATTCTCCGCAAACTCACTCGCTTTGCCCTGATTTGATAGTGGAACTCGAATGTGGGGATTTTTCCGAAGTCGAACGTGTTTGCGATATTCAGAGGCCCTTCTTCTTCATCAACCATGGAAGAAGAAGGTAGGGTTTTGCTCTTTGTCCGCCGTTGACGGCCGTAAAAGCCTTCTGGATCTGCTGGAGATCGAGAAGGTTCTGACGGAGATCAAAGCTGACGACGTTAAGGTGATACCGGTTCCCAAGCACTGCGATTGGGCTGATTTCATGGTTCTCGCCACTGGCAGGTCCACCTGGCACGTCAAGAACATCGCTCAAGCCCTAATTTACAAGGCACCACACCCTCCTTCCTTCCTCCTTTTTCTCGCTGTTTTTCCATTGTTGATTTTCGATTGAAACTCGAAAACAGTTTTCATTTCGTTTTTCTCCCAACTTATGTATATTGGGGTGATTAACCAGGCTAAACAGAAACAGAAAGGAGCTGAACGAATGATGCTACCGAGTGTGGAAGGGCAAGCTGGAGGAAAGTGGATCGTTATTGACTCTGGTATCTAATGCTGTTTGTGTTCATGTTCTTTCGTTTTGTTGAATTTAGAAAATCCATTAGGGTTGTTGAGACAATCTTCTTCAGTAGATAGTTTATTCGGTTAAAATTAAGTTATACATACCCAAATTTGTAGTAATTTTCTTATATAACTTATCTAAATATTTGTTTTCTACTTTGTGCAATAAGCTAATTTAACTCGTGAAGAAATTCATTTAATTCTTTCTTATTTTTCAAACATAAAGTCATTTTGAAGAAATTTGCCCTAGCAGAGAACTCCAAGGCAACAAAATTTGCCCTAAAAGTATTCACATACTTTTTCAATAATTAATATTTACGAAGAACTAGTTGAGAGTATCTTTAATGGGGTCTTCTTTTTCAAAGACGTCTATTCGTTCCACACGATAGATGTTGTGTGATGTTATAAAGAGGTAAACCAGTATGCAGATAGTGGTTGAAGCTCACATCAGAGAGCTACTAATGCAGTTTAAGTGGAGGCTCATGTTCTTTCCTAGCTAATTAAGTATGCTACCAGTGTGACTAGTTAGTTCGTTAGTACTAGAACGTGGTTGAATTACAACATTATTGTGTAAGCGCATGTTACTCTGTGTGATATTCGCTAATCAAGTAAGATAATGAGTTAAGTCTCAACTTGGTATCACTTTCCACAGTCTCCAACATTGTGGTTTAACTCTTTATCTCCTCTGGGAGGTGTTGCAATTTCACGATTCTTTCATGGATCACTTACATGTTAACTCCTTTCATTTGCTCAGAGCTTCCCGTGACTTGACAAGGCTTCGGGGAAGGAATTTATTTGTTAGTTTTTAGGGTTTAGCAGGTCTTTCCTCCGTCGCTTTCCTGTTAAAGAGTAGTTTTTCTAGATCAGTGAGCATTGTTTTTTATGTTATAAAAACTTTCAATTATTGGATTTAGAGTTCTAACATGCCTTCTTTTCCTGTTTGGTTCTATGTTTAGGTAAAGTGATAGTTCATGCACTTGATGAAAAGGCTAGAGCTTACTACAATTTGGAGCGTCTTTGGACTCCAGGGACAATTCAAAATGAACCTGATGGGGTAAGGAAGAGGCTAGCTTATATTGTTTTAACTTGTAAGAATGCTAGATATAGTTTTGGGTTTGTTATAGGTTTACTATCTAATCCAATTTTTGGTCGATAGCTTATATTTACACTGTCATACCTATCATATTTTTTATTGGTTAATAGTTAAATGACAGCACATCAAAATAAAACTCAATTTGAAAACCATTAACTGAGAATTCTCCATTTCTTACTTTTATACCTGGCACCTTAACTTTCATTCACTACTTGGATTTATATTATGATGATATAGCCACACCAAATCTTCCTACGGATTAGGCGTTGTGATTGGGGCCAATTCATGGACTAGTTTGTGTTAAAAGTAGTTCAAAATGGTACCTTGAGTTATGCTTGGTGGAGGTCTAAGGGCAGGCATCTTATTGCTTAGGGGACTAGCGCGAGTTATCTGATTATACATCTTATTGCTTGGGTCAACGTACTTATTTCTTTATTATTATTCTTATGATGAAGATGTATTCTTGAGATACATACTCTAGCATGACTGACTCGAATGATCTCCATTTTTCTTTTTATTGTTGTAGGATTTACAAAAAGCTTTGGTGAAGGTTCGTCGGAAAAACAATTCGAAGAAACCTGCACAAAAGAATGCTTAATTGGTGTCTCTATCTAAACAACCTTTTAAAACTGTGGCTTCTGACTCTGCATCTGATGTAAACAATTTAGAAGTTTGTAAACAGATCGTCGATTTTCTGATCTGTTATTTTACTTGTTCTGAGTACAAATTTTGCTAGGGTGGTCTTGCTGCAATGCAAATTTAGAAAAGAGGTAAAACTGAAGCTTTCCGTCGTTATGGACTCGACTTATTTTTCGTGAGTTATGACTCGTTACTGGAGTTTGGGCTTTTACTATCACCTAAATAAATATGTCAATAACAACTGTTTGCAAACAGAAATAATATATATATATATATATATATATATATATATATATATATATATATATAT
>Ga0209489_101512_pt1 | contig 47788 bp, 25 predicted proteins | sample SiratrowhiteBW_FD_187527 | JGI IMG/M metagenome (GOLD analysis project Ga0209489, IMG submission 187527) | Root nodule microbial communities of legume samples collected from California, USA - Siratro white BW (SPAdes) (version 2) | ecosystem: Host-associated > Plants > Roots > Nodule | place... | reverse complement strand
AAATGAGATGATTTTTATTTTTTTTTTTTTTTTTTTGCTAAAGATTTCAATTTTTAGTAAAAAAATGTATATTAGAAATCATTGTACATATTATAAAGTTCAGTTTAAAACTAAAATAATATTCTCTATATAAAAAGACGATCATTTACTATGCATTAAGATCTCACATGCTTATGAATGTTGAAGTTATAGAAATTATTGAAGCCATATTTTATTAATATAATAAGTTTAACTAAATTTTAACAACTAAAAAATAAACAAAAATAATTGGTGAAGAACATATGCACTTAGAAGAGCAAGGAGTCAAAGGGAGAATGATAATAAGGTTTTGTCTGTTCTTTTGTATGTTTATTAATAAATAACTGAATAAATAATAAATATATTACATTATACGGTTTGCTTTAAGTTGATTTTCAGCTCTCAGATCATCAATAAAATCAAATGGTATGGTTTGGAAAAAAAATAAAATCAAACATGATTCGATAAAATTCGATTTCATAACTTATAATTTTTCCAATTAACTTTTTAATTGATTTGATTTAATTTTTAATAGTTTTACTCGACCTCTCACTTTCTCTATATATAATACAAACATTTATTAAAATTAAATACTTATTTTACTATTTAACCTTTTTATGATAAAATTACTTTAACTTATTTATCAATAGTTAATAAATAACTTTTTTTGTCCCATGCAAGTTGCACAGGTAATTTTACTAGTAAAGTAACAAAGTCAAGTGTTTTTGTCCAAGAAAATAAAAAATAAACAAAAAAAATAGCATGAATCCCATCATTTTATAAAATTGTTTCTTTTCTTTTCTACTCCTATCAATTACCTTTTATATATATATATATATATATATATATATATATATATATATATATATATATATATATATATATATATATATATATTTCCACTTCCCAAACTAAACAAAAAGTTTACAAATGAAAGAAAGGAATAAAATAGCGTGAATGATCAATAAAAATATGGCAATTAATAAAAAGTTTAAAATGCAGTTAACTAATTAGAAATTAGTCCACATATAGAATTTTTTTAATTAATCATTAGTTATTATACACAATTAACAAATTTACTATACATTTAATAAGAAGACATCACTATATTCTAATTCATTATACTTGCTCTACGTTTTGCAGTCTTCTCCTTCCAGGATTGAATGGATTAAATAAGCTCATTATTAAATAGGTATGCATGCCTTCTTATTCTATTATCACTCACATATTTGCATCTGTTATGCTGAGCATTGTGATGTGAGGAAGTTAGCATGATGCTTAAAATATTTTGATGTTCAAGAGTCAGTAAGTAAAGGTAATAGTAGCAAGTATCATATGTATATGAAAGAGCTAATACATGTGTTATGCGTTAATCTTGTATACCTTTCCTTTAGGGTTTGGATGATAACGACGAACAATAATGTTTAGAAATGAATGATATTACTTTATTTCTTAATTCCTGGTTTGAAAGTTTTAGACAGACATATCTCCTTATTTGGTTATGAATGCAGGTTTGCGTGATGGCCATTAGCAATACCTGGTATCTATAAGGTAAGTCTTTTTCCCCTGGATAATTTCTGGAAACATTTAAGATATTCGAACATGAATGAATGAAGTTGAAAAGGAAAGCAGAATTTGGATTCGTGTGTAAACGAGCTTGCAGTTTTTTGAAGAGGGGTTATGCCAGACGTACGAAAATTTACCTATTATGGTGAAAGTTCCTTTTTCTGTTCTTCACAGACCGGGTTCAATGCACCACATGAAGAAAACTAGAAAGTGAGGGAGGAGAATATGTCAAAGGAGTCAAAAGGAGCACTGATTAGGATGGATTTTAGTATACATCTTCCTGACACAATACACACATCATTTTGAAGCCAAAAGCAACTGTTTTCGCATTTTTTTTTTTTTTCCATTTCTAAAAGGTAAAAGCTGGGAACCAAAGAGTGTTATTTTAAGCCAAATAGTTAAGAGCTGTAAAGCTGATATGCATTTCATTAAGTTTGCTAATAGATAAAAGAGGTATAGTATAATTAATAGTTTACTACTAATATTTTGAACACAATTTTCAGTCACACATCACACATATCATTTTCAAGTCAGAAGTAGGTGTTTTGGCTATTTCTGCATATAAGGGGGGTAAGGTAGGATTATTATTGTTAGGTATAGTACAAAATAGACATGGCTAATTTAAGGGAAATAAGATAAGGTGAGAGTTAAGGAGCCAAGATATGCATACCTCTTATAGTTTAATAGAGTTAAATGTATAAAACTAGTGGTAGAATGTGTTGACAAATTAAGGGTAAAGAGGAAGACAATAGAAGCATGGTGAAGTAGGAGAATAAGACAAACGACTTATCGGACTCCAGTTATATATACATGCATTCAACGGAGGTTCTTCCGTGCCTACTTCAAATTTCTTAGAATGGAAAGGGTATACCAAAGAGGATGCGCGTGCCAATGATGAGATTCCTTGTGTTATATGCTTTTGGTTTAAGTTGTTTGTTAGTGTAACCTTAACTTTGAGTAAACTAATCAATCAAGTAAACTAATTAAACAATTACAAAAACTTCAAAACATAGTGTCATGTTTATCCCGAAACCTCTTTCACTTGTTTCCGATCTTCCAACTTTCATTTAGTTTGCTTAATATCTAGTTGAGATATTCAGTCACACACCACCACAAGTCAAATTAATTGTACTTCCTTCGTTATGGAAAATGCATGAAATGTCTAAATCTAATCATAAAATTGAACCTTTCTCTGCATCCATATATATGCTCACAGCATCTTTCCATTGCATCTAGCATAGTTCTTCAGTTTTTTGTTAGCTTTTTGTTTTCCTTTTTCTGTTCCATAAAACTTATCTTCTCAGGGGTTTGTAGCTTTTATCATTTTTTCACTTTAATGAAAGATATTCTTTTGTTTTCTCTTTTCTCTCAGTCTTTCTTTCTTACAGCTTTTCTTTTAAATTTTTTATTTTCTTTCTTTCTTTCAGTTTTTCTCTATAATTTTTTCTTTTCTTTCGACTATTTTGTGAAGTTATTGTCTTGAGCAATTACCAACGTCTTACTCTCACAGATATCAAATATACTCGCAGAAATAAGGAAGAGTCTTATAATTTTCTAAGGCATCCATTTTTCTTCCATTTATTTGGATTTGTGGAATAAGATAAAATGGAGCTAAATGGAATGGTCTTTTCTATTGTTTGAATTAATAAAACCTGCAAAGGGATTTGGATATTGTCTAACTAAATGGACCTTGTCATATATCATTCAATCTAATCTTTTAATTTTTGTATATTTCTCAATTAGGGAGTATGTAATGGAACAATATAAGAAAAGTATATTATTTTGAGTGTAAACAATACGAATAAATTAGACAAGTATATTAATTAGAAAAGGTTTAATATTTCTATTGCAAGAAAGAAATTCTCTCTAACCTTTCAAATAACAACTTCTTCAAGTTCAAATTAGATTCAATCACCAACTAATGAAGATATATAGTCAAACGGTCAAAATAAAGTTATTTTACCATCAAAATAACTTAACAATATTATCTATGGTCGCTTGCATTGCAATTAAAGAATGATTGTGCACAGTAAATTGTTTATAATTACCAAAAGTCTTTGCAACACAATATGTTGTATCATTTTATATATTTAACACAAAATCTACAGCTTCTTTTCCTGACACACATTCTTGTACATTAGAATAAGTTATAAAATAAATGCCAATTTCAATTGCAATTAGTCACTTTAAATCTGATGGCTCTTTAATCACTAATTTTGATCACTTTAAAATTATTGAGATTAATTTAGCAATGAAATATTACTTCACTTATGGGTCTGGAAATTGGTTGCTAACTTTGAAATGCATAGTAAATTAAATGCAAAAGCTAAACTATTTAATGAAATTATAAATATACTTTGATTGCTAAGTCTGTCTCTATGATGATCATACGTAAGGATTTTAATCTAGTGACCCAAAAATTCAGCAGCTAATCTTATTTAATCTATATTATCTTCAATATGGCTTACTTGGTAATTAAAATTTTTAAGTAACATAAATAATGGTAAAAAGCAAACCATAATTGTAATAACTCTTTTATAGAATTAGTTAGGTTTAGTTTTTGAGTCTCTTCTTATAAAATAGAACTCTCTCGTTTGTTTTTGAAACGGAAACTTTGGGTTAAAGGGTAATATATATATATATATATATATATACATATATATATATATATATATATATATATATATATATATATATATATATATATATATATATATTACAAATTTATTTTTATTATTATCGATGGATTAAACATTTTTATAGTTAAATTTATCGAAACATTTTACTGCAAAATTTTAGTCATCAGAATTTTATCAGTAATTTTGATTTATCAACAAAATTTTAATATTATCAATGAATTTTGATTGTGGGTAAATCTAAAATTATAGTGATGTGACGGTGAGTCACTGGAGAATCTGAAAAAGGTTAAGCGTAGAGACATTCCTGAAAAGAGAAGGCAACAGAGTTGAAAAAAACATTAACAATTATCAATTAGTTAGGAGAGAGATGGTGACCAACAAAAAATTAAAAATTCGCATGGATTCTTTGGAAAAGTTTGTGGCAGATTCTCAAGAAGCTAGCTAGAAATTGTTGCAAGGGTTACATCAAGTCTATTAGTTTCTTCTATGATAGGTACGACTATCGGAAAGCAAATTAGGTTCCACCTCCAGTAAATCAAGATTATCAGGAGTCGTCTTTTACAGTTCTTAACAAAATCCAACTGCACTTTCCATCTTTTGATGGAACCAATTTCATGGAATGGCGTGTCCAAGTCGAGGAGTTTTTTGAATTGGAAGGCACACGAATTTATCATAAAGCTTACTTGTTGCTTCTTTCTATGGAAGACAAAGCTTTTTCTTGACAACGACATTATATTAAAATTTATAACTTCCACCATAAATCTTCTTGAATACAAATCTTGCAAGATGTAGGCAACATGTTTGATGCTGGAACTTTTGATGATCCTATGGCATTTTAAAACAGGAAATTTTAGTTGAGTATTTAGAAGAAATTCATAGTTATTGTAACATCTTAGAAATTTGAGGACCAAAAATTTAGTTTAAATCTGGAAACTGTGTTAATATCATCGCTAAGAATCTAAAAGGTTATCATCTAATGTGTATTGTCTATTATCTGCGAATATAACTAATGTTTTAGTCACCCTTTAACTATTCTTTAACTATTTAAGTAACTTTTATTTTCGACAAATGAATTTGTTTGTCTTCAAGTAAAAAAGATAAGATTTGAAAGATGAAAATATGAGTTGTATTTAATGTTAAAAGATAAACTCTACTTATAATGATTATCGTATTAATAATATATTGCTATAGTTAAAAATTTTCTTTAAACTTTAAAACTATGTAACTAAATCTTTTAGAAACAAACTAAATTGTCATTAGATATTTAGAATTTAACTAGAAGTAATGATTATTATACACTTTATAAATAGAACTATCATAAATGTATAAGATATATTTTTCACCACTCACTAAAAAGAAGATTGAACCAAGAAATTAAGATAAGAAAAAAGAAATATATATACATATTAGTTATTTTCGAATTTTGGTAAGATATTCCTAAGTCTTACTATCTATCAAGTTTTTATTTATGTTTTTCCTATTTTATGATTTGTATCTTTGTACATTTAATGAGCTATAATGAATCTATAAATTATGGTATATAAAGAACATTGATTATATTAAAACATTTCTTATGATGTTATTGATACCCATGATTAAGTGTGTTTTAATATCATCAATGTTATTTTACAAAGAAATATTCTTAATACATGTTCTTTAAACCTTAATGAGAAGAACATATAAAGAGGTCATTGTGAGTAGGATGATTGAAAGTATTATTGCTAGCAACCTTTCTCAGACACACAACTTAAATACTTTTTATATATGTTTTAGTAAAGTAATTATGAAGGAATATTTTTTCTAACCTTGTAAGCTAAAATATCCACTTGTTTACCATGGATATTTACTTTAAAGATTCTTTTACTGAAAAAAATTATTCTTAAAGTGTGTCTATCTCACTTTTACTGTTTTGTCCTATTTGATTTCATATTTATCACAAATAAAAGCAAGACATGACAAATTCAAATGAACATAATTCTTTCACTCCAAATGTCTCAACATACTTTTATGGACATGAATGAAGTAAAAATGTAATGGAGAGCACAATTAAATTTCGAGACAGGAGTCATTTCACCATGTACTCTCTTTATGAAATAGGAACACCATTAACCCTAATGATTTGATAGCGGTGACTTTTACTTCACCATTTATCAGTTATCATAATTATTTACTTAATCTATTTCACATCCCAATTTGGTAACTGGATTAATAAGTAGTATAATGTAAAGTAGATGTGTAAGAAGGAATCTCTATAAATCTATATTATAAATTTTTATGTAAATATTGTGTACTTTTGGAAGTAACATGTAGTTACATACCTATGAAAGGATTAATCAAAACAAATTTAAAGGAAGAATATATATCTATATATAATGATTATAGGTTTGAACATCATCTATCTAAGGATATTAGGAGATTTGATGTATTGTCTGATAAGTATCTGTATAAAATTTATCTGGTGAGTATAAATTTCTTCTGGATAAGGATCATTAGATGCATAAGAAAAGTAAGATCATTGTAATGAAAATTTAAAGATGATTTAGAAGTGTAGGTTAATTAGATAAATTTTCTATAAAACTATGGATTAAAAGAATAATAGTATTGGAAAAAATTATCGTATCTATCAATATTTTTATTTTCCCACCATCTTCTTCAAAGAAACTTCACTGCTCTCGAGGTTCAAAATAACCTTTTTTCTTTTTAGAAAAACAAATTTATTTAAGTAAATATATTTTTGGACGTCATAGTTATGGTTTCTAAAGAAAAAACTTTAAGCTTTTTCCTTTCAGGTTTAAAATCGAAATTGGAAAAATTTGTACACCTACATAGGCGTACTTCAATTCAATAAATTATCTTATTAGCACAATTGCAAGAAGAGGTGCTACAACAATTTACAAAGAAAATTCAGGAAAAGTCCTCTAGTAATTATGATGACAAGTTTAGATCTTCCAAACCTTGGTCATCATTGGTTCTTTATAACGAAACTCCACCTTTAACTACACTTCAACCAAATTCTACACAAAATTCCCAAAAGTCTATGACTAGGATTAATTACAAGGCTTCTGGTTCTAGATCAGTTTCTAGAAAAAGGGTGAGTGAAAGAGTTTCTAAAGGTTTGTGTTGGTTTTGTGGAGATAAGTGGGATAAGAATCATATAGTTAAATGTAAGGTTTATGGCAAGTTAAATGTTATTTTTCTGCCGAAGATCAGATGAAAGATTTCTTTCTAAAGGACATGGATAGAAGACTTTTAGAAAAAAGAACTAATATGAACTATATTATTCTGTTATTTTTCTTTATGACAGAATCAGAATATAATATTTTTATTTTTTTCTCCTTTTTTAGCTATACCTAGAATAGATACACTGCTCATATATATTCAAGTCTTTACTTTTGTTCTTAATAGAAAAATAGAGAGAATAATTTCATTCTCATATATTTTGTTCATTTTTTGTTCATCTCTTCATTTTATAATATGACATTTATTTCATAATATAATATATTATCATAGTACTGATTTCAAAGTTCTGGTTGTTACATTTACTTATGACTGAAATTGTTGATCTCTCACGAGACCTCTTGTCATCCTTGAATATAACTTGTTCTCTCGGTACATAACAAGAGAGATAAACTTTTATGATCATTCCAATGCAATGATTGATACTAGTAGAAGTTATGGAATACAATATACTTCTAAGGTATGTCGTCATTGTGGAAAGACATGGCATATAATTGATACATGCTATAGAAAGCATGATTTTCTACTTTTGTTCAAGTTTAAAAATCAGAAAGTAGATTGTAATAATAATAAGTACAATCATGAAGGTTCAAAGTCAGATGTACATTCTCAGCAAATTGGTTTTACTCCTAAGCAATATCAAACATTGTTAGCCCTTCTACAACAGTTTAAATCCAGTGGCAATGCTTTTAATCAGATATATGTTATTCCTTCCAATATGTCAACACACATTGGTAACAAATGTATTTCTTCTTTTAATTCTTGGATTCTTGATAGTGGTGCTACTGACCACATTTGTTTATCCTTGACTCATTTCACTTCATATCATCAAATTAATTTTATCAGTTTCAAGTTACCAAATGAAAATCAAGTTATTGCCAATTATTCTAGAAGTGTTTTTCTCAATCAAAATCATGTCATAGATAATGTTTTGTATATTCCTAATTTCACTTTTAATCTTCTTTCAGTAACAACATTGATTGACAATTTATCGTGTGTGAATACATTTGACTTTAGTGGTTGTCACATTCAAGACAACAACTCTTTGAAAATGATTGGTTCAGCTAAGATACAAGATAGACTTTATATACTCAGGTCCCTTCTTATAAAAAACTTCAAATCAAACCTATCAAATCTTTACATATCACTAATACTGTCAATTTTACTCCTAATTATCTCGAAGCCCTTTGGCATTTTCAGTTAGGGCATGCTTCAAACAAATCCATTGATGTTATCAAAAATAAATTTCCTTATGTTAAATATAACAAATTTTTTATTTGTGATGTTTGTCATTTTGCAAAGCAAAAAAGATTTCTATTTCCTCTTAGTGCATCTAAATCTAAAAAATGTTTTTGATTTTATTCATGTTGATCTTTGGAACCATACTCAATATCATCAATTCATGGTCATAAATATTTCTTGACCATAGTTGATGATTATTCAAGGTATACATTGGTTTTTTTCTCTAAAACAAAAATCACAAGTTGCTAAAACTTTGGAAAATTTTATTGATTTTATTCAAACACAATTTGAGACAGCAATAAAAATAATAAGAAATGATAATGAGACTGAATTTTTGATGACTAATTTTTTTTTATCAACAAAGGAATAATACATCAAATTTCAAGTGTCAATACTCCACAACAAAATAGTATAGATGAAAGGAAACATGGTCATTTATTAAATGTAGCAAGAGCTCTCATGATACAATCTCATTTACCTAAAATTTATTGTTCATATTTTGTAATACATGTTGCACATATTTTGGTTTTTTTGAAGATCCAACAATGAAACCTTGTCTAATCGAGCTGAAATTTTTACTTAAAATTTCTCACTCATATTTTTTCAATCTGGACGGTGGGATTGTCTACTAGAGGTCTGTAGAAACGTTAGGAATTTTGTGAAGAGCTATTGTTTGTAGAAAGTTCCTATTATCATCAATCTCGGTTATTTCAAAATCCAAAGGTGAAATCTCCTTTGATTGTTCTAAGATTTTTTACTGGAGTTTTATCACTCAAAGTACTTAGTTTTGGACGGTCGAATTTGAAATTAGAACTCTAGTTTGTTTCCAGAAAATTTGTGAACAGTGACAATTTTTAATGATGAGATTCTTAAACTCTTTCTTTAAATTTAAATTTAAATTTATTGATATTTTGGGTTATTGTTGATGGTCATTTGAGGATTAGGAAGAATTGTATTAATATGTTCTTTAGTTGATTTTTGTGAGATTCGTTATACCTTTGTTTTAGTATTATTAAAATAATTACCATCCCGTAGATTTTTTTATCTCTACTAAAAATAATTCTAATATTAATTACTGATGTTGATTTATTCTTCAAAATTCGATTACATATTAGTTTATATTAATCTTTATTTGAATTAATTGATTAGAAGATATTTACACATTGATGTATATGTTAACAATATAAACCTTATTTCAACTACCTGCTGTTATTTTACAACCATTATTTCGGATAGGACTTGAAAATCAATATATATGAATTTTAATACTGGTTTTCTTAAATCAAATTCTATTAGTGTTATTTTTGTTAACATTAACCGACCAACTAAGTATGTTCAATTTTTGTTGTTATTATTCGTATGGAGCGACGAAAGTATCACAATTTTTATAGATAATCTACTAACAAAAGTTATTTTAGATAGACTATGAAAAATATGCATGATTCAATAAAAAGTGTTAAAAATGCAAACTACGAAACTAAGTCCATATACTAACAAAATATTTAAATTCAAAACACAAATAAGTATGCAATTAATAATATTTTTAATATGGTATGATAGAGATAGTATCACTAGAAAAATATATTTTGCACAATTATTTTAAATATTTTAGATCATTTGTATAACTAAATGTGATTAAGGCAGAAAGTGAAATTTTTATATTTATTGACAACAAATATATAATTGTTTCCAATCAATAGGACACTTCCGTGTCTTTGACAATCAATCATAAAATATATATATATATATATATATTTTGAATTAAAAATGGTGTTATTTATCTTATATATCACCTTTATTATTGTAAAATTTTGTACATAATATAATAAACTTATATATGTATAATTAATTCATATATGTTAATTTAATAGGAGAAGGTACAATTAAACAAAACTTCAAAAAGGAAAAAAAATTGTATTTCTGGGTTGAATTATCAAGAAATTGCTTCCAAAAATATATGGATCTATGCTTTGCCTCCTCTGTTTAACAACTCAGAACAAGCAATGAAAAATGAGAACCCCACTTCTTATTTAAGAAAATCTATTATCCTTTTATACTGATGAAGCCAAAAACTCTCCTTTGGAATTTTCACGCGCAAGAAATTTCATCAATTGCTTATCTCATGGGCTCATTTTCTGTTCATGTTAATCACATTCTTCATTAATTATGAAGAATGTTGTTAACTTTATTTTAAAGTACAATTAGCTGAATTATGATATACATTGGCTTTTTTAGAAGAGATCTTTTGATAACTTCTGGCAAACCATTTCTGCAAGCCATATTCAGTCAAGATGGAGATAAATTTTGTTAATCTTTAGTTAATAAAACATCATTCTTAATTAATGAAGAAAATAAGTTTTTTTTTTTTCTCGACCAGAATTTTAAATGCTTGCTGACTTTTACCCGTTAGAGCATACCTCCATGAAAATGTAAAGCTATAAATTTTGCTTTATGGATAACATATAAAATATGTTAAACATATGATATTAATTAAAGATATAACTAAAATAAATAAGGGAAATTTCTTACCTTTTTAACTGATTTTTTGAGCTGAACCATTTGCAACAATTTGAAAAAGAAAAATATAGGATGAATTAAAAAGTAAATTCAAACAATAAAGAATAAGATTTTTATTTTATATTATCTATTCAACATTAATTAATGATTTTCTCTCCAACAAAAAAAAATAGGGTTGTATCTTGAGGGAGGATTTTATAATTCTAAAGAAATTAAATTCTAAGAATATTAATTCCTTTAATTAAAATTCCTTTATCTTATAATTCTTTTTCTTGTCTTGAACAAAGAAATGAAATTGATTTTCTTTCAGTTTCAAAATACTTTGGATAAAATAATTAAATTTCATCATTTAAAATATGAAACGATTAAATTTCTTTCCTTTATAAAAAATTTGTTCTTAATGCAATAATTGACTTTTTCTATTTATACATTATATTATTTTAATAAAGTAGTTAGTTTTACATAATTATTTTAGTTAAGATGTATATGTTTTCTTATATTTTTTTTATCAGTAAAGAATGAATAAATTAAAATAGAACATAAAGGGGTGTTTTAATCCTTATGATTAGTCGAATATACTTTCTCCACCACAATCCAATAAAAGTTAATGTGTAATACTAATAAAACAAACAAAACACATCCTATCATCCTTAGATATTACAAATTAAAATATATGGGACTCTAACATACTAGGGTCTGTCCCATTGCATCCTCAAACTTATCTAACAAGCATGCTCCAGTATACACCATTTCATATTCCAACAGAGATAATTGATAATTGTCTTATTTCCTTTAATTTTGTTTCGTGACTTTGTCCACACCCTCCATAAACAATAACACATACCTAGGTGCATTATTCCCTCATTTTGAAACATCAAAACCCCAGCAGTTGTGTAAAAAGCAAGTTTTATCATAATTGTAGAGTAATTAGTTCTTTTAAATTAGCAGTCAAACTTCAAAACTCACTAAATCAACGAAAACTTTTATCTTTACAATCAACTGACTTTTATTTTGTGTCTCAAGAGAGTCTGGATACTTCACAGAATAATTTTTATAAGACAAATTTCATATTATTTTCAACCAAAGGATCGTACAACATCATCAATCAATATATAAGAATTACACATTTAGAATTTTATATTTCAACTATACCCATGTTTTTAATTGTGTCATACACAAATATTTCATCATGATCTACTTTTTCATTCCTAACATTAACCTTATTGTGTCTTGCATTCAAATGTAGGAGATGAGATTGTTGGAAATGAGGACTAAGTTGAGAGTGTCTTGCACCCAACCATCACACATGTCTCACATGTCTCAAATTTAGATAACAATTCTACAACTTTATAAATAGATGAGTGACGTTGACAAAACGCACCCATAGAATTTCCTAACATCATATCCCATACCAACAAGTTTGCTCTCATTGAAGTTTATCAAGCAATAATTTTCAAACGAAAAAGATAACAGATGACATTACTTGTTTCCTGTACTCCTAAACTACTTGAGATAAACAGAAATTTATCACTAGCAAGTATTAGCATGTGTAACTAATACTTTTATATCAATCACTGTCCAAAAACAACCTTGAAGATACCTAAAGCAGAACATGCTTACAAAATAAATAATGTTTACAAAATAAATTTGGCTTTTGAAACCTGGATCCATCTAATCTTCTAATATTGTGCCAATTTTTCATGCTCTAACCCAACATCTCACAACTTATACTTATTAACATTTCCATGTATCTTGCCTCACAAAACTAACTGCACATCTCACCCAAATATATTTATATTGCACAAAAACGATGTAAAAACCTTGCTTCAACCTCCCAAATGCCATATTTTTATGGCTTCAAACCCTGGCTTTATATTCTTCATTGTGACAAACTATATTCAATATCTATAGAGATTTATTAACTTATCCTTAGTTTTAAAAATAAAATGTTAATAGATTTCTGTATATTTTGAAGTCAGTTTTGATCAAATAAAAATACTTAACATACCATTCTCATCTAATCAATACATAGTCTCTTCATGACACAATAATTAATAATTAATACATAGTGTTTATGTTTATTTCTTTCTTATTCTATCTCAAATATCTCTCCGCCCATGCTAGACTGCATTCAAACATGTTTTTGGACTCTTTATTCTACCTTTCCCTTCTTAGCTTTTTTTTTCCATTCTAGTATACCTTTTCACATTAATGTCTAAAATAAGTAAAAAAAAAAAAATATTTATTAAAATGGGCAAATTCTGCAGTCAGGTAGATAAGATTTCAAATTAATAAATCTTTTCACCTAGGCATAATTTCAGGTTAGTCAAATATAAATGACATGCTAGTTATTTCAATTAAAGACATTAATATTAATTAAAATCCTTGCTCTCTTTGTAATCATCTTTTAATTACTTGACACTATGTTTGTTTGGTTGTTTGTTATGTCTAACATTAACCAAAAATAATAATAATAATAATTAATAATTACATAATAATAATTAACAAAATCATAAAACAAATTAAGGCATACAAATTTATTTTAAATTAAAATAAAATAGTATAATGATTAAGAATAATTTTAATTAAATTCATATGAATTTAATTTAAATAATAATAATAATAATTAAATTCATATAAATTTAATTTAAATGATAATAATAATTATTAAAATAATAATTATAATTAAATTCATACAAATTAAATTAAAATAATAATAATATTTAGGGATATCATTATTATAATAATCATTATTATTATTATAATAATCGTTATTATTGTTATTATTTTAATTAAATTTGTTAGAATATTATTATTATTATTATTATTATTATTATTTCTTAGAAAATAATCATTATATTATTATTATTATTTTAATTTAATTTGTATGAATTTAATTATAATTATTGTGTCAATAATTATTATTATCATTTAAATTAAATTTGTATGAATTTAATTAAAATTAAAATTATTATTATTATTATTATTTAAATTAAATTCATATGAATTTAACTAAAATTATTCTTATTATTATTATTATCACTATATTATTTTTTTAATTTAAAATAAATTTATATTTCTTAATTTTTTTTCTATGATTTTTTTAATTATTATTATGTAATTATTATTATTAATTTTGTGTTAATTGTTAAATTTAATAAACATAATGTCAAATAATTAAAAAATAATGGATAGGTAGAAAGATTAATTTAAAATCTTATCTAGCCTGCAGATTTTATACATTTTGGTAAATAATTTTTTTTTTACCTATTTTAGATATTAATGTGAAAAAGTATATCAGTATGAAAAAAAAAAAAAAGCCTCTCTTCTCTTCTCTAAATATACCATAGTTCCTTCCTTTAAACACAGTGATATCCTAACTCTTTAAATTCAAATCCTACACTACCAGTATCAAAGAATTGATTCAATTTTGCTTTCCAAAGAATTCTCACCGATTACTTTGTCAATTTACTTTTGAAGTACATTCCACTGCACTCACGAGAAAAAAAAAACAAATTCTGCTAGATCTTTTGAACAACAATTATATCTTATACAAGAAATAAAAATATATATTATTAAAAACTATTTTGCTAATTTCTTATGTATGGTCAAATTTGAATAATTGATTTCTGTCCATGTTATAAACAGCTTTTTCATAAAGAAGTTTGTATATACAGTGAAAACATTCTTCACTAGTTATTCTCTTTACCTTTCCATTATGCTCAAAATAATGAAAATTAGTTAAGCAAACACCTCTATTATTGGAATTATGCGTAGTAATGAAATGCAGTCTCCTTGACCGATATCAGGCATGAAATTTTAAGGTTAGATACAGAGATATTGAAATCATAATATATGTGATTGAATATTAATGGATGTTATATTCTACTTTTGGTACTGAAGGATTTCATAAGTTAACTTCCAACCCTATGTTTTCAAAAATTATTTATATTTCAACAAGAACCTTTCAAACAATCAACTTATATACCCGGATTTTTTTTTCAATTAAAAAATTCGAATGAAAAAATTTAGAAAGATTTGTATTTTAGAAAAGTTAAGTTCAATTTTAAAGAAATATTAAATTAAGTTGCATTAATATTCAAACTAAATCACACTACTCTATTAATTGCATGATATTTTATTAAGAAAGTTCCACGTTTTCATGGGAAAATGTCAAATTTTAATCTTGTTCACAATATTACCAATTAGTTACGAATAAAGTAATATAAATTTATAGCATCATATAGATTACATTGATATTTTTTAATTTCCAATAAGTCAAATGGTGTATAATTTCCAACTCCCTGATTCAACATATATGTTTAAAGACTAAATGTCGTCAAACATTTATCTTAAATTCACAACAATTATCTTAAAACACCTTAACTAAACTTTAGGAACAAAACTAGCCTGATTCCTAGTAATGATCTTAACTCCCACCAATTAGCACTAGTAAAGCAAGTAGAAAAAACAAATCTCAAGTAAAAACTACTATACAATAGGAGTTCGAGGTTGGTCCTTACATAAACTAAAATGTTAAGCTACTTGATCAATTTGTTTTTCTATTAATAGGAACATTAAGGACAAGTGGAATTCAAATAGATTTGGAGGTTTAACTCAAGTTATAAAACAAGAATAAAAGACTATAAGAATAACAAGATACACCATTCCATCCCAAATCAAACCATAGGAAAAAAACTGAGACAAACCAAAGATAAAAACAGTCGTGAACGATCAAAAGCGTGAATGACTGAAAAGAAAATTATCAAATTCTCTGATTTTGCAAAAGAAATAAAACTCTATAATCTAGCTGTTTATAATCCTTTTTAAAATTACAAAAATTTAAAATTCTATCTCAACAAAAAAAAAAAGTATTAAAATATTTAAAATTCCCTTAAATTCTCCGTCATCTTCTTTGTATTGCTTCCTCTTTCTTTGAAGTGTCTCCAACTTCTCCACCAACACATGTCTAGACTCATGGACCACTCCTACCTAATTCTTCTTTAATTATAACGGTTGAAAATTCTAATAAACGAGAGATTAAAAATATGATTAAATTATAATATATAAATGAATCTAAGTTTAAGCTTTAAAATCTTAATTAAATTTGTAAAATTGAGATGTAAATTCATTATAACCTATGAATATCCTAAATTTTGTCCAAAGCCCCTAATAACTGAGCATGGTCTCCTTCATCTTCGAAGTTTCGAGTGCATATGTGAAGAAGAGCAAAACGCACATCTATATCAACTAGAAAGAGATGGAAGAGGCAGAGATCGATTGCAGATGGAGAAAGGGGAAAAAGGGGGCTGTGGCAACAAATTAGTCTGGGGGAGTACAGCGACATACGTGTGATCCCACCAGTCGTACTAAACCACACTGCTATGAGGGTCCCATAGAACCAAAAAACGAACATGTAAAATTAGTTACATATTTTAATGAGGGTCATATTAAAATCATCAATTCATATTTCTAATCTTTTGGAAAAATTAAATGAAAAGATTTCTATATAAATTAATTGATAAAGCTAATTTTAACTCTCAAGAAGAGCACGGTGATTTTAGCTTCTTATTTTCTTACCAACAATTGGATGCCTTTGTTCCCAACAATTGGTGACCCTTGTAATAACATAGTAGTGATCTCAGACTGAGCCCACAAGCCAACCAGAAATATTCAAATTACTGAAGCCGCAATTGATTCGTTACTGTACGATGTTTAATCAATGTTGCATATAATAGAAATGCAGCAACAGTAATTAAAACGATCAGTCAAAGAACAAGTAATAGTCATACCAACTGCAATGGGAGCAAGCAGGAAGTATATATATATTTGACCACTGAATCCATTTTTGTTTTTGTCCACTTTAAATATCAAGTCACATTACAAAAACAAGCACAAAAGTTACGGTAATTGATTGGCTTTCTGGTGCTTGGTCTTGTTTGGGCTTATCATCTTGCTCCACCAGGGCAAATAACAGCAAGCGTTTTAAAAGAAAATGCAATTTTCGAAAGTAAATTTTACAAACCATGGGCCTTTTAAGCAATGATATAATATTCCAACTGCGGACTTTTAAGTATGGAGCAAAGATTACATACAACGAGAGAAATAGGTTTGCCCCACATACCCACCAGCCATAGCCCTCCTCACATTAGACTCAAATAACTTCGGGTTCTCTCTCAAGACCGCAGCAGCTTCGTGATTCAGCGGATCCTCATAATTTGGTTCCTGCCACCATAATTCAGTAATTACAATGTATCAAAGGATAATAACCAAACTTGGCTAAAACCAGAGTCATACCGTGAAGAGATGATACAACCCGTAGATGACCGTGTTTATATTGAGAACAGGTTTCCAATCTTCTCGTAGGATGTTAAGGCAAACATTTCCTTCCAAGTCTATATTTGGATGGTAGACCTACGTGTATGACATAACTAATTAAATTATGAGTTTCAAACAGACAAGGAAAATCAAAAATATGTCACAAGCAAGATTAAACACGGAAGAATCTACATAAATAAAGCATGACTTAATAATACCAAAGATAACCATGGTCTCCTAATGCCTACCTTTGTCTTGCATTTAACCTTTGGTGCCTCGTGTGGATAGATAGGAGACACTTGGAAAGTAAACAAAAATGTGCCACCCCTGTAACGAACAAACAAAAAATAGTGGAGAAAAGGAAGTCCTCAGTTCATTTTCCTTTTACTTCTGGGGTGGAGAACGGGGATGTAAATCCAATGAGATTATACATTATTATTAAGCATTACAAAAAATTTAAAAGTATATAAGGACAAGGACATGAGGAGTAGGTGCATCCAGTTCTCCAAATTAAACACAAAAGAGATGGGCAGATAATTTGGGAAGCTCCATACATGTAATATCCATCATCAGGTTGGATTGAAACTTCAAAGTTCATCAGGTCATCTTTGCCATTGGGAAATTGTATGATACAAGAAGTTGGCAGATTCAACTCACTTATGTCTGCAAGAAGTGATACTCCAATGTAACCAAAAGCTTATATAACAGAATAAGATGGCAGAAACTACAGCCTCAAGTAATGTCAAAACAAGATCAGTAATAACAACAAAAGCCTTATCCCACTCGGTAAGGTTAGCACCGTTAGCTACATGAATGATACATTGTCATTCAGTCTGTTTATAGACCAGATCTCAGAGTATCTTTACCATGAGACTCCTATTAACAAGTTCCCCAAATGTCTTTCTTGGTCTCCCTCTCCCCCTTTTCATAGGAATAAAAACCATACAATCAACTCTTGTTACCCGAGCTTCCAAAAGTCTTTTTTGTATGAAACTAAACCACTTAAACCCAAAAACAATATCATATTTGTACTACAGAACACATACTCATTTTAAGAAATACATCAGTTTACAACTTCACATCACCACACACATAGGATAGTACACAAAAATCAGTGTATGTTAAAACACCAAATAGCCAAATTAAACTCCTGCTTACCACTTGTAGAAAAGAAATAATGTTCCCAGCAAAATCAATAATAAATTCAAAACTAAAAAGCTTCCATGAATATAGACGGAAGTGATATAACCACCGAACAGCAGCTCAAACAATCACCAGATGAATTTTTACCCAGTCAATTCAAATAAAATCCACACTACAATGTACTCCTACCCCAAGCACGACAGCTACCAGAAACTGAAGAAATTGATATGAGAAACTATTGCAGTACGACAGTTGTACTTTCCAGTACCACAGTTTTTAACAAATCAAACGGATCCTTATACTTAGATCCATTAGAATATTTCCCTCAAAGTTTGTGCAATTCTTACTTGAGAATCAAAGCAGTCTCTAATCCTAACAAATGCACGTAAGAGACTCTTACACAAAAACTTAAGTAATTACACTGCTTAACACCTAAAAACAATAAAATTATGCAATCCTGACAAATGCATGTATTAGACTATTAGAACCAAAAACTAAAGTTTTTTATACAACATAATGCCTCAAAATAAAATAAAACCACTTACATAAAGAAAGTAAATTAGCGAATAATGTAGATCTTCTAACTCACTAAGCCAAAAGCACCAACAAAGTGGCAGGCAATTCATCTTCCCAAATACACTTCAGACATCATAAAATGCAAATTGTGAGATATTCACTATTTTCCCTTAACAAAGCAATAAACTTTCTTCTTCAGTCCAAAGTCATCCAAACAATACAAAAACAAAACACTTCGACAAAAATATTCTGGATATCGTTGATTTTTTCTATCCCTTGTGATGGAAGTCCTAGAGCAAAAAATATCAAACATTCCATTCCCACAATCAAATAGATCAATTAAGATTAAGTGAATCAATCGACAAACTCCTTTTAACACATCCTCCTAGTACATGCCTCAAACCCCCCACAAAAATCCCTGCTCTGGTAATTAAAAGCTACAAAAACAAAAACTCTTTCTCCAAATCACGATTGGGTAGCACATTTATGATCGAATTGACTTGTGCACATAAAGCTTACTGCCATTTACAAAACAGAAATAATAGAGGTTAACCTTTGTGAAGACGCAACTCCCCAGCTGATTGCTTCTTAACAGGTGGTCCTCCGCTTGCATTCTCTGTTTGTTCTCTCTGCTTCTCCTTCACTTTAAATAGTCTAATCATCGTCCTGCAACGGTCACATCAACTCTATTACGCACAACATTCAATTCACCGTAGTCCAGCAAATTAAAAATCACAACTTCAATCCAAAACGAAAAAGCAAGCAGATCAGAATATCGAACGGGCACAGATCGAAATTTGGGCCTGAGCCCAATATTTAGTTATCCCAGGGATGATAAACCTACACGTCTGATTTTGAAAAAAAAGAATTAGGAAAGCATGAAACCCTAAGAAACGAAGGAGCGCGGAGGAGAGGGAAATCTGAGGCAGGGGAAAAAGGGTGAGGGAGTTGGAATAGAAATGAAAGGCGATGCGAAGAGGGAGAGAGGAAGCGAAATTTGAATTGAGAAGAACCTGTGTTGAGAAAAGTGGAGAGATGGAGAAGAAGAGAAGAGGAAGAAGGAAGAGATTTGGGAGGGGTTTCGCAGCTGGCAGGCACCGCACACACCACTGCACTCGCAAGCCGCAACTGCTAACCTTTTTTCTAGCTCTTTTTTCCCATAAAAAGCCTTTCTTCATTCTTTGGATAATTTTTGCTGACGTCACCAACATCCTTCTTTCTCTAAGTTTATGTTTTCACCATCAAAATATGTTTCAAAATTTGTATTATGAATTATAAAATGTAAATTAGATAATAAAATGTGATGTTATTTATCATTTCTTTTTTTAAGCTTCAAAATAATGGTAGTTTTAATGTGTGGTGACTCGAACATAATACCATTCTAGAAGAGTTGTAGATCAACATCAACCTATGTTATATATTTAATATATAGATTTAGGAAATCTATTGAAATCATTTACCATTTCTAGACTCATAAAGTTGTTCTGTTTTAACTCGGTTGATGCTTCCGACAAGGTGGGTTTTAGTTTGCCAAACACATGAAAAGTTGGTTGGAGTGGAGGCTATGGTGGGGAGAAAGAAATATACAATAAAAAGTATCCATTTCATAGTAGACACCTTGCAATGTATTCTTAATTATGAACTATGTGATCATTTTGGAAATGAAATAATTGATTTGAGTAAAGATGACGATGAAAGTTCTCATGAAATTGTAAAAAACAAAATTGTAGTGAGATTGAGTATTGGACTTGAGTAAGGTGAAAATGGAAATGTTACCCAAAATGTGTCAGAGTTTTTTGTCTGTTAACATTTCTCATTAAAGAAGAAGCTCATGTGTTATATGAGAGAATTATCTAAAAGAAAAATGGATTTTCAATTTTAAAAATGAAAAAGCGAGATTTTTTTGTCGTTACGTAGAATTTTCAGATAAAAAAATTTGTTGACCCATCTAAGGATCAACGTAATAGGAAATTACCTATGGATGTAAGACTATTATAATAATCAAATTCAAGAAGTTCTTTGCCTTTTTTGAGGAAAATAACGAGTTATTTAATTCATAACTTATTGTGATCTATTGCAACAAGAGTAAGTGTGTTTTCTTCCGTACAATGACATCCTTTTTAACAAAAATGAGAAACTTTACTAAAAAAAAGTTGATTTGTCAATATACAAAATATATAATACTTTTTATGGAGCTTGAAAAAGAGAGAGAGAGAGCGTGGTAACAATAAAATCAATCTCATGCTTGAGTGAGTTTTGGCAGCTTTAATATCTTTTGTTTTTCATGTTGCATATACGGGCTGAGGGATGAAAAACATTGAATTGGACTTACTGAACAAATATGTAAAAAGTTGTGAATCTGTGGGCTGTGAATAAGAAACAAGGTGTTGTAAATAGAACATACAAGGGGTGTAATCAATATTGTGGGGAGGTGCAAACAGGAACAACAACAAAAACTGCATTTAAGCTCAATGGGAATAAAGGGGTTGCAACTAAGATATGTCGTAAACTATTGGGACCGACCTATCTTCCGATTGGCCTTTTTATCATGAAAGCTAGCTCTCATTTCTTACATTTCATAAGTTATTAGAAAAATAAATAAAATAGAAATATGAAAAAGTAGTATTTATTAGTTTTAAAAGTTTGGTAATGGAGGAAATGGATACATTGAATAAGAACATCACCCATCTGCAATCATCATGATGACCTATTATCAATCTACATGTTCATCAATCTATAAATAGTCATCTCCACTAAAGAGAATTCATATTGTATGAGAATATTTAAAAGAAACTAAAGAGCTTTGGGTGTTATTTGATTTCTAGAAGCTTAGGCACGAGGTAGAGGGAGATAATGTACTCTTACTTTATGCATGGGTATTTTTAATTTTGATTTCATGCTTAATTTGTTGTCATGTTTTTAGTATTTTCTCTTTATATGTTTTTAGTATTTTCTCTTTATATGTTTTTTATGACTAAATTATATTGGAAACCCTTGTATCTACGAGTTTGTAATGAATCGAGTATACGTGAATGTTAATCAACATCTTTCAACGTTGAATATAAATGTTGAAAATGTTGGGTCTGTTGATTTGGGCCAAACATTATGTTATCTCAAGGAGTTAAGGATTTGTGGCCCACAAATTTTTTTAAAAAATTCTTTCTAAGTATATATATATATATTCTTTACAAAATTAAATAAATTATTTATTGATATTTAAAAATAATAACTAATAATAATAGAAATTTTTTACTTTTAAAAAATTGGCACCCAATATTTTCTTTTTTTCAAGTTTCATCAAAATATATATAACTGTTATGCTCTATTTACATTGGGGAAAAATTAGAAAAAAAAAACGAAAAAAAAAGAAAAGAAGACTGAAAAGTAATATTATTTACGTTAAGAGAAAGAAAATGAAAACTCAACAAAAATATGGTAGATGACTTGATTGATGTAATTGAATAACTTTTGTTTGTATATTTAATGTATTTAAAAATAATTTGTAAAAAAAATAATTAATTTTTTAAGAATATAACTAGAATTAAAATAAATTTTAAATTAAAATAAAACATTATATTTCAAAATAAAAATATATTAAAATTTAAATCAATTAATTTTTCATTTATCATTTTATTGTAATTACTTATTTTTATATTTAAAAATATAACTATTAATAAAATTATATTAATTATTTTTTAAAAGATAATTAATGTATAAAAATATAATCAATTATATACATAAATATTATTTTATTATATTTACTTATATAATCGAGTATATTTTATATGTAATCGATTATCATTACACTGTTTCAAATAAATCTCTCTTGTATAAATTTTGAAACATATAACTGCGTTTTTATTTATAATATTTTATATTCTTGTTTTTATGTCATGTGACTTTGGGATACATATAAATTTGTGTCTTTGATTTGTTTCAATACCAATCTTATTGGAAAAGTTCATATTGACTTGGCGCAGAAACATGAACGAGCACTATATTTTATTTTGTAGCCAATGCCACTGACAAAGAGAGTGTGGCAGTGGTGGATAAGGTGACATTATTATGAAAACAATGTTTCAACTTGGAAACAACACGGAATCACATTGACATCTATATTAAAAAATATAAAAAAGAAATCATACAAATAATTAAAGGAAAATAACAATGCACCACAAAGTGTTTTGTGATTCATGTCAACATAAGAGGGTTAAAAATAGTTCACCGCATCATTAAAAACATATAAATTTTTTAAAAAGTTTATTACCTTTAGATTTACAATTTCAGCTGAAAGAATTTAAAAATAAATAGAAAGATAACATTGGTTTATAATAAAGATTTTAGGGTTTAGTAGTTAACAATATAAAACATTTTATATGGTTTGTGGTGGTTTATTGCAAGAATAGAATAAGTGGAGTGGGACTTGAAACAAAAGCACATACATTGTTTAAAAAAGTTGATGGAATTGACACGAGGCAAGCAAAGGAAGTGACAGAACATAAAGGAAGTGAAAAGGAGGAAGGCTGAGATATATAGATAGATGCGTTATGCACTCTGCTATGCTACTTGAATCTCATCTCATCTCATCTCTTCTCATCCCAAATCCTAAGATCCAAAAAACCAATCCTAGTAATTGACTCATTGGTGCTAGTGGAACCCTCTGCTTATCCACTCACCATTCACCACTCCTTCTATTCTTTTTCCTTTTCCTCCAACACTCCTTCACCCACTCTCCCTAATGTATGTAATGCACAAACTCTTATAGCTCTTACCTAAGCCCAAACATTCCAATCTAACTTCCCAACCAAACCAAAACAAAACCCCACCATGACTGCCGTTAATTTCAACGCTTGGCTACACCCCAGCTTCACCAGATCCAGATCCCCAACTTTTCTATTTCACGGCGTCACTAACTTCCCCATTCCCTCCGTCACCGTTACCAAACGCCCCAGAGATAAGCCTTATTCCTCCACCTCCTTCACGCTCTCCGCGGTCCTCACCAAAGAAGAGACGGTTCAGACGGAAGAGAAGCCGGCGTTCAACTTTAAGTCTTACATGGTCCAGAAAGCCGACGCTGTCAACCAGGCGCTCGACGACGCCGTTCCGCTACGCGAGCCGCTGCGGATCCACGAGGCCATGCGCTACTCCCTCCTCGCCGGCGGCAAGCGCGTGCGCCCCGTGCTCTGCGTCGCCGCCTGCGAACTCGTTGGCGGCTCCGCCGCCACCGCGATGCCCGCTGCCTGCGCCGTCGAAATGATCCACACCATGTCGCTCATCCACGACGACCTCCCCTGCATGGACAACGACGACCTCCGCCGCGGCAAGCCTACCAACCACAAGGTGTTCGGCGAGGACGTCGCGGTCCTCGCCGGCGACGCGCTCCTCGCATTCGCCTTCGAGCACATCGCCGGCGCCACCGTTGGTGCCTCCCCGCCGCGCATCGTCCGCGCCCTCGGCGAGCTCGCGCGCGCCATCGGCGCCGAGGGACTCGTCGCCGGGCAGGTGGTGGACATCAAATCCGAGGGGCTCGACGACGTCGGGCTCGAACGCTTGGAGTTCATCCATCTCCACAAGACCGCCGCCCTGCTGGAGGGCGCGGTGGTCCTCGGCGCCATCCTGGGTGGTGGAAGCGACGATGAGATTGAGAAATTGAGGAAGTTCGCGCGGTATATTGGATTGCTGTTTCAGGTGGTGGATGACATTCTGGATGTTACGAAGTCTTCCCAAGAATTGGGGAAAACTGCGGGGAAGGATCTTGCGGCTGATAAGGTTACTTATCCCAAGCTTTTGGGGATTGAGAAGTCTAAGGAGTTTGCTGCCAAATTGAACAAAGATGCTCAGGATCAGCTTTCTGGCTTTGACCCTGTCAAGGCTGCTCCTTTAGTTGCTTTATCCAATTACATTGCTCATAGGCAGAACTAGATTGTTGAGCTGTGTCACAAATTAACAATTGTTTACAAAATTTAGATTTATGAAACCATTCTATATGCTTATTGCACTACAACTAGGGATTATAAAATAATCCCCTTGCCCTTCTTCTTTCTGCCTCACTCCTCAATTTTGAATGATGAATAAGTATTATATACCTCTAATTTGTAATCAATATTATATCCTTAAGCGTATATAAAGTGTAAAGGATTGTTATACTAATCACACATTGCCAAGTTTGGTGATCTCCCAGTGATTTGCTTCAAAGTCAATATGGTTGAAAACTTTTCACTTAGGGTGTATATATAAATTAGATTCAGTCTGTTTTTCATTTTTACTGCTTGCTTTGAATTACTTCTGGATGTTGAATAGTTTGTCTCAGGAATTAGAGTGGTGAGGTGAGTTTTTCCTGATCATGTAAATGTTTCTCTGATGCTGGCTTTTTAGTGTTCAACTGATATGGAATAAGATGGAGGTTGTTTCATTTTTGAAACTTGCTGTTCTCTTTGGTTGCTGGTTTTGAGTTTGAGTCTGAAAAAAATTTGGTTAGGTGGATGCTATGTTGGGGATAATTGAACACTTTTGTTTAATTCCATGTAGGTATATTCGAACATATATTTCTTTCTGCTGTTTAACTTTCAGCAGAGAAGGAATAGTCAGCCATGTTATTGGAGGATGATGAAGCAATCAGTTTGATATTTAACCTTGGTTAGGCATTTTCTTGGGAGATGCCCTCACGTCTATTATATATTATCGTAGGGTTAGTTAAGTGTTATCAAAAGAAACACTTCTATCTTGTTGACTTCTTAATTTTTTAGATTCTTTTAAGCAAAGTGATCGCTTGAGATTTGCTATCCTAATGACAAGTTTGTTCTTCCTGCTGTTACAATATAAACCCGTATCAGATACTCCACATTGGAACAAGTTTATCCAGATGTTGCAAAGCATAGAATATCGAATTTGTTAGTTTAAATTGTATTTTACAAATTCAGTAAACAGAGCACGATTTTTAAACCAGGATCCTCTGTTAATTGACTTTAGTCAATCTTGTTTTCTGAGGGTGCTTTAGCTTCTGTGGCTGACTTTTAAGTTGTTTTCTCACTTGATGTTGCTGGAATGTATTGTCAGGCAACCAATGGAGTTTAGGTACAACAAAATTGGCTTGTCTCTTTTAATATTACAAACAAAAAATTAGAGTTTCTGTTGAAAGTGGTTGTCAACACTTGGACAAAATTGCTTTGGAGAATAATATACAAGGGAAAAAAAGATTGGGGGAAGGGATGGTATCTTTTATAAGAAAAAAGCTGATGCCTAAGTCCTTTTGACTCTAGAGTAGTGGTGGAACCTTGTGCTTTTGGAAGCTATTAATTTATTCTCCAATCCATCCATAAACATGGGTTGCTGCATGACACTTGGAAGGGTTTTAGAAGGCCAATTATAAAGCAAATTGTCACCTTATCATAATAATATAAAACTGGGGTATATATATGTTGAGATGCTGACATATCCATCTTGAATGTTAGGATTAGTGGTGCCCTATGTGCAATTGATTGAACTTTATACCAATGTTAATCTTTTCGTTTTGTGCATTTAAGCTTTTAATTCTGTGGTTGTTCATTAATATATAATCCGGGTCTGGCTGATTCATTTACACAGCAAGAACAGCACCCTCTTCATTGAATAGCACAGACACGAGCGTTTTCATGCAAAACTGATTAGTGATTTTGACTTCTGCATTTTTCAGCAATTTTGTTTTTGCCAATAATTTCTTGTCAATAGCTTCAAAATTCGGGACCCCATATGTAACAACCTTATTTTTAGGATTTTATCAACACAACTCTTATGTTAAATGTGGATTGGATGATGCATAATTTAAAATATGATACATTTGACTAGACAAGAACTACTATTTATAAAAATGACAACTGCACACGATCACGATGCACGTTGAAAGCAATTAAGAATAGAATGTAAACTGTGAATTGCAATTTAAAAAGACTCGTTGACGAAAACTATTCGTAGAAAGAGACATGCAAACGGCGTCACTTTATCTATTTCTTAAATTATTTTTTATTATTGAATTAAATTTATTACAAATTGTAATTTTTGATCAATTTTATTTTTTATTTTATATTTTTTGATAAATTTTAATCAATCATAGAATATATGTTAAATAATACGATGTTATTTTGCAACAAAGACAAGTGGGGTACACGTGGGGGCTAGTCTTCCAATTAATGCACCATTAATTCTTCAACGAGATTGTTTCTGGAGCAATTAGACAAGACAAAACTGTTTTTTATTTTTAGTTTTCCAATTTTTTTTTTAGTTTTCCATTTTCTCTTTTCAGTTTGTTAATTTTTCTGTTTAGTTATTTTTCTCTTACACATGTATCTGTAAGTATAGATATATGTCTTGTATCCATAAAAATGACAAGAATATTTTTAATATTTTTATTACCTTTTTTTCCAACATGTGATGATATGGTGTAAGTTTTTGAGTGATATTATTATAATATTAGTTGTTTTCTCCGACATTTTATGTAATATTTCATATTTTTCCTATAATAATAATAATTATATTACATAGAAATTTAATAATAAATAATAGATATATATATATAAATATTATTTCAAAATATATCTCTCCTTATAGGATTTAATATAAATATATTTATATAATTACAAAACAAAATAAAATAAAATTTCTCTATCATTTTAAGAGGAGTTACACTACTTCCCAAATTCTCTATTTACGTATAATACACTATCATCGTAAAATTAAAAATAAAACAAACATCACACACAAAAAAAGATAAGCTAAAGATATTTAATATGTGTAATCATAAATTAAATTTCTATCTCAACCATACTACAGTACATCAGACTTTCTTGATTCATCTCATACATTACACTATCATTATCACATATCTACTATAACTCATCATACATACAATGACTCATATACAAAGACACTGGACTCTATTTCTGGAAGACTTATACATTGAATAAGATTCAAGGTCTGTACCTGTTATGTGATTTCCAGCTGTAAAATCCACACAACCCTCAATCCAAAATGAATAACATCAAACTCATATGACAAGGTTAATCCATATGATTTGGTCCAATCATTTTTTTTACACATCGTAGCGCAGTCATACGAACCTTTTTAGCTCTCACTACCTAACAATCTCCATCTAAATAGTACAAATGCCAATGCATAATGAGGCAACTGACATAAAAGTAGTATAAACTTCAAAACCAGTATAATGTATAAATCTATTGGGATTATATCCACAAATTCAAAGACTACAAATATGAGGTAACCGACATAAAAGTAGTAGGGTAGTTCTAATCCGAGACATAACCATAGACAATTTTAAGTTAATAGCCAAAATACAATTTATAGACAATTAAAAAAAAGGTAACACCAAGTACCTACACACTTACTCGTTGAATCGAAAGTTGAAGCTAAGCATTTGCATCACATATTTACATATTTCTTTAACAACACGCTCTAAGACAGATGCCTAGATTGTACTTGTTTAGAAATCTTATGATCTGTCGAGTGCAACCATGAGTATCCAAAGTTTTGTTGTAATATTAAGTTTTGCTCACTCATTATTGCTCTGTTCAAATTAAGTTTTCTTATCCACCAAACTACAATGACCTTTTAACTTATGCTATCATATTTTGCACCAAAGTCTGCTTTAGTAATTATTTTTCTAAGTTAATTTTTTTTTAAAATCGTGTTAAAGGAGTAATAAAAAAATAATACTTAAGATAGTATATAAACTATAGATGTAATAACTAATAGTGGCTTTTGAAAGTATAGATGGTGATAATACTTAAGATGAATCTATAGATAAACTAGATAATAGAAAAATGATGCATCAACTAGGATTAATAAATATGAAAAAGAAGTAAACACAACTTATTTGGACGAGATGCAATTGTAGGTGGATGGGGAGCATGTTCAATGGTTGAGCCGTCGGAGGTACATGGTGAGCTTGTTCAATACTTCCTTGAAATGTAGATATAGGTGGACAAAGAAATGGAGATGGAGATGCAAATAAACAGAAGTCAATCACAAATGAATCAATAGACTAAATAAGGTAAATGTAATTTATAAATGAAAAAATAAATTATATGAAAGTTGAGTCATCTAACTAGGTTTACATGTAAGTTGAACATCTACAGAATGATAATATACCTAGGTGCAGGTAAGGGTAAGTGAGGATGAGTAGTAACTTGAGTTTCTAACTTAGACTTACTTAGTGTTGCAATTGTCATCTTTAAGAATCCTAACTGTCAATACAACTCTTGAAGATGTAATATTACATATTAAGAAAGAATAAAATCAAAATTTAACTTTTTTTAACATAACACCTAGATGAGATGGATAATGAACTACAAGTAAACAAAAGTTATTATGATCTACTACATGTCCCCATGTAGAAAAGAATTTATGGATAGTGTGTACGTCTTAACTATTCTTATTGGTTGATATTTTCTTCATCTTCAAGTGTTTTACAAACAATAAGATAAACACATCAATGAAGGGTACTAATTTTAAAATGAAATAGTAAAAAAAACTTTATTAGTTGTATATTTCCTTCCTCATTTGAAAATAATGTTTCTATATTTTGTTGTTCAAATGGCTCACATTCATGAAAATGTATAGGTATAAACCAATTTTAAATGTATAAATATAAACCCATCTTCAACTATGTTGTACAAGTTTTTAGATTTTAAATGTATAGGTATAAACTAATTTTATCCAACTCATTCTCTATATAATACACCCTTTGAAGTTTTAATGTCTGAATGTATTACTGATCATCATTGTTATCACCATTGTGGATCAAGGATTCAAAGCTTACTAATGATGATGTGTAAAACCTAACCTAGGCTTCTGAAAAAAAAAATTCAAGTGCTTAAACTAATATTTTTTTAAAAAAATAAAATTTAGCTATGGTTTATGGAAAAACCGTCGAGAGTTACCAGGAATTTGAAAAACACCTATTACGTATGTGATTTACTTAAAGTTTTATAACCTCTAATAAAAAATTTCTTCTAAAATTAACTTTTCTTTTAGTATATATGTTATTTTATAATTTGATTATATTTTACTTGTAATATTTTTATACTTATTAAAATAAGATAATTTTTTTGTCAGTAAAAAATAAATAAATAAAAAAAAAACATTTTAAGAATATTCCAATATTTTAAAAGAAAATAATATTGTCATTTAGTTCTAACATTCCTACAACACTACCTAAGACAAACTAAGAGGTTAACCCATTTCTATTGACATTGTAGCAGCAACCACCTAACAGTTTCCCTTCACAACAAAATATATTTTGAAGTACCAATTTACATAATGCAAAGCTTAGTTGACACTCTAAGAACCTGCCACAAGTGGAAATAGCACAAACACAAGGACAGTTAAGGAAATGGACAGGAAGAAGAATAATGAAGAGGTGTCAAGTGATGCAATGATTGCGGATAACTGAAAAAGTTCAAGAATGTGGAAGGCCAATTCACTAATGAAGGATTATGTGTAATTATGAGTGAGGAATATTATTAAATATATAGTAATTGAGAGGAGAGAAAAAGGGGGACTTTGTTGTATTCTGTTTCTTCTCTCTATTATCTCTAAGTGTTATCTTCTTGGTTCTGTTATGTTCAAATTATAGATTTTATAATCTTTCTCCAGTTATCAATGGTTAATTCATTATCATTTAATTTTTGATCTCCCCTTGTTATATTGGTGCTTTCATCTCGTCTTATTTCCACTGATGGCAGAAAACACTAGATTGAAAGACCTCTCCACAGATATCAAGCGAATGTTAGAGTTGATGGAATCTCGTCATACGGAGTATTCTAGTCGTTTTGAGAGCATTGAAACTGCACTCACAGCTTTGCATGTAGCAGAGACATCGAAATCGTCAACATCAGAAGCAGTTCAGTCGTTTCAGGTTCGTAATGTCAAACTTGATTTTCCCCGTTTCAATGGTTCGAATGTGTTGGAATGGATCTTTAGGGCAGAGCAATTTTTCACATTTTACAATACTCTAGAGGAGCAACGTCTTACCATTGCTGCAGTTCATATGGAAGCAGAGGTGATTCCTTGGTTCCAAATGATAGCTAAGACCAATCCATTTCAATCTTGGATCGGTTTCACTCGAGCCTTGGAATTGGAATTTGGACCATCTCCTTATGAGTGCCCTCGCTCTACTCTTTTTAAGCTGATGCAATCAGGATCGGTTCAGGATTATTACAGAGAATTTACCAGCTTTGGCCAATCGTGTTCAAGGCATTATTGCAGATGCTTTACTTGATTGTTTTCTTAGCGGCCTCAAGATTGACATTCGAAGGGATGTTATTGCTCAAAATCCAACCTCCTTGTTACATGCTGTTTCATTGGCCAAGCTTTTTGAAGAGAAATATCTGCCTAAACAGAAAACTACCTTAACCCACCCTTACCCAAAATACCAATCATCATCCCTAGCACAAACCACTAAATCCACGAGCCTACCACCTTTGTTACCTAATCCAAACACCACACATCAGCCTAACCAACAATTAGTTAAGTCTTCCAATATTAAAAAAATATTTGCACCAGAGATGCAATTGAGAAAAGAGAAGGGATTGTGTTTCACTTGTGATGCGAAATTTTCACCTAGCCATCGATGCCCCAACAAACAATACTTATTGTTACAACTAGAGGAAGAGGAGGACTTCAAACTAGAACCTGACCCACCGGATGAGAACAATATCCATCAGATTTAATCATCAGAACTAGAACATCACCTTTCTTTTAATGCTCTTAAGGTGGTCGTTGGAATTGGTTCTGTGCGATTTCAAGGTATTATTAATGGGGTGAAGGTTCAAGTACTACTTGACAGTGGTAGTTCAGACAACTTCTTGCACCCGCGCATTACTCATTGCTTGAAATTAGCCATTGAACCAACTTCTAAATTTCAAGTCTTAGTAGGTAATGGAAACTCTTTGATTGTGGAAGGTATGGTGAGGGAAGTTGAAGTACAAATCCAAGGGCACTCTCTAAAACTACCAGTCTACTTACTGTCAGTCTCAAGTGCAGATGTAGTTTTAGGGGCAGCTTGGTTGGCTACGTTGGGCTCCCATATTACTGACTACAGTGATTTGACATTGAAGTTTTTAGTAGACAGGAACTTTGTGACCCTTCATGGTGATAAACCAAAACTTCCGGCTCCAGCTCAATATAATCATCTTCGCAGGATGCAAAGGACTCACGCCATCTCTGAATTATTTACATTGCAATTTCAGCAACCAAATTGTGATGTTGATCACTGGTTAAAACTACCCGAGAACATGGAACCTGAATTAGCATTACTTCTGCATACTTATCATGATGTGTTCGCAGTTCCTACGAGTCTTCTTCCTAGCAGATCCAATTATCATTGTATTCCTTTAATTAAAGGAGTGGATCCTGTTAAGGTTAGACCTTATAGGTACCCTCACAGTTAAAAAGAAGAAATTGAGAAGATGGTTAGCGATATGTTACAAAAAGGAATTATAGTGCCTAGTACTAGCCCGTTTTCTTCACCAATTGTCTTGGTTAAGAAGAAAAATGGTACTTGGAGATTCTCTACCGGGCCTTAAATGTCATAACTGTCAAGGATAATTTTTCCATTCCCACTGTTGATGAGTTAATTGATGAGCTATTTGGGGCTCAATATTTTTCCAAGCTTGATCTCAGGTCTGGCTATCATCAGATCTTATTAAAGAAAGAAGATTGATACAAGACAGCATTCAGAACACATCATGGACACTACGAATGGCTTGTGATGCCTTTTGGGTTGATGAATGCCCCAGCTACATTTCAATGTTTGATGAATGAAGTCTTTCAAGATATGTTGAGGAAATCAGTTTTGGTTTTTTGTTATGACATATTGGTGTATAGTCCAACTTGGTCTTCTCATTTACAACATTTAGAAGCTGTCTTGCAATTATTAAGGAAACATAAATTGTTTGCCAAGTTATCTAAGTGTTCATTTGGACTTACTCAAGTCGAATACTTAGGTCACACAGTTTCAGGTCAAGGAGTAGTTGTGGATGCTTCCAAGGTACAAGCTGTGTTAGCTTGGCCTCTTCCTACTAACCTCAAGCAGTTAAGGGAATTTCTGGACCTTACAGGTTATTATAGGAAGTTTATCAAGGGTGCATCTATTGCAGCCCCTTTGACAAATTTTCTCAAGAAAGACAATTTTAATTGGGATGTTGATGCTACTGCAGCTTTTGAAACACTCAAATCTGCCTTAACTCAGGCTCCAATTCTTGTTATTTCATATTTTTCTAAGCCTTTTGTACTAGAAACAGATGCATCAGGATTGGTATAGGCGCAGTGCTAAGTCAAAACAATCATCCAGTTGCTAACAAGCTGTTGTTGCCCTCAACTACTCGAATTCATTCTGTTTTTCATGTGTCACAGTTGAAATTATGCTAAGGTGTTCATCAACAATCATTTATCCCACTTCCTCTAATTACAAATGACATTGGTCCTATATTACAACCAGCAAATATTTTGTAATCTAGAGTTATTCTCAAGGGAAACAAACATATTCCTCAAGTCTTGGTACATTGGGAAGGCATTGTTGCAGAACATGCTACTTGGGAGGAATTTACCTATATGCAACAAGCTTATCCTGACTTCAACCTTGAGAACAAGGTTGATTTTGATGGGGGAGGCAATGTCAAGGACAGTTAAGAAAATAGGCAGAGAGAAGAATAATGAAGAGGTGTCAAGTGATGCAATGATTGTGGGTAACGGAAAAAGTTCAAGAATGTGGAAGGCCAATTCACTCATGAAGGATTATGTGTAATTATGAGTGAGGAATATTATTAAATACATAGTAATTGAGATTAGAGAAAAAGGGGGGCTTTGTTGAATTTTGTTTTTTCTCTCTATTATCTCTGAGTGTTATTTTCTCCATTCTGTTATGTTCAAATCTATCCGTCTTCTTTCAATAATACATACATAGATTTTATAATCTTTCTCTAGTTATCAGTGCTTTCTGACAACTAATTCAATTTGAGTCAGTAGAAAGTCTTCCTACTGCACACTGTTGGCATGTTGACATTTGTTGTTGCTGATTTGGCTCGAGCTTTATACCTCAGTGATAACAAGAGTTAAATATGAGCATATGTCAAAACTATATTGTCCCGTTCCAAGACCCCTCTACTACTGCAAGTTAAATATTGAAATAAGATAACAAATTTGTATTGTAATTTTTCACTATAAAATTATGTAATTTATTTATAAATGTGAAAGAAAAATGAAATTATGAATACAACAACATAAAAAGCATTCATAGCATGTCTCTCTTTCTGTCTCAAAATGTTTAACATCTTTTTGTAAAAAAATATTTAAAGGTTTTATATTAACAAAAATTACAAAAATAGATTCAAATTGAATCAAAAACATTGGTTTGGTTTGGTTTAATTTAAATTTTATATTCAATTTAAATTGAACCAAATTCTATTATAATTTATTTGTATATTTGGTCTAGTGACTATTTAATGAAAGATTGAATTGATCCAAATCGTGAATTAGAAGTGTCAAATTGGACTAACTCCTCTCATCACAAGCTTACTGTGAAAATAGTCAAATTTATTTGGTTCACTTTTTTATGATCAAGAAATTTTAAATAACTTGATTTATTTAAGTATATTTTGATCTCTCAACTTATTTTATATATTTATTAGAATACAATAAAAATAGATTGACTTCATCTATCTGTTTACATTACTAAAATGAAAATACTTAAATAATTAAAAAGTGATATTATAAAAATAATTAATAAAAATTCAAAACATTAACTTATTTAATTAGATAAATAAATTAATTAATTAAATTTTCAAACTATTCAATATTATTGAACAATATTCTAATTAAAAAAATAAAATGTCAACTTATATAATTAAAAATAGTATATAATTATAATAAAAGTAATTATAAAGTGTCGTTGTTGGTGGATTACTGATCACTCCATCTCCAACTTAGTTATAATTCATTTAACACGTAGATTAAGTAATTTGAGTTCAACTTTACTCACATTAAAGAAATTATACTTTTTCAACTCAAAACCCGTCAGAAGTTGAGTTAGCTTGTAAGTGTAAGTCTATTTTAATACTCTACCTATTTCTATCCATAGATACTTAATAATTTTCCCTCACAATTTTTTATTTCAACTTATCAACATCTGTTCTAATGGCAATAAAATTAATGCCAACAACTTGGGTACCTTAATAATTTATATATACTACTTCTTTTAATATTCTCGATGTACCATAATTTAAATTTAATTTGAATTATTTTCTTAATCTTTCATATTATTTAAAGTGATTTTTCCTCCATCAATTATGTTCAGCAAAAAGATTATAAGAATTGTTGAGGTTCACAATGACTTATACATTTTCCCTCGTCAACATGTTTACAAAATATTTTTATATTTGAATTTTTTTATTTATTCTATTGTACATGCCCAGCTAATAATGTTTCAAATATCTTACATGTTTCGCACCATAAACCTTGGTCAATTTCATCGTTAAACATCGAAATTGTAATTATTTATTTTAAATCAAAATCAATAAAATTTGGTTTGTGACCTATGTCATTTGGCCAAACAAGTTGTACTTCCATTTAATAATAATAATGCTAAAACTTGATATCTTTTGAGTTAGGTCACGTAGATATTTAAAATCTTTTTAATGTTATATCTTTTCAAATATATCTTCCAATTAATGCACCGCTAATTCTTCAACAAGATTGTTTCCTCAAGCAGTTAGACATGACAAAACACAAGATTAATTTTCCAATTTCCGTCTCTTTTTTTTTTGTAGTTTTCCAATTTCTCTTTTCAGTTTGTTAATTTCTGTATAGTTATTTTCCTCTTACACATATATTTGTAAGTAGAGATATGTCTTGTACCCATAAAAATGACAAGAATTCTTTTTAATAATCTTTTTACCCTTTTTTAAGATATGATGATATGGTGTAAGTTTTTGAATAATATACTTATAATATTATGATTTCTCCAACATTTAAACTAACATTTTATATTATCAATTTAGTAAGGGCAACTTGAATTCATATATAAGATTTATTTAAGTTAATAAAAAATATTTAAGACGAAAGATAACATATTGGAATATGTCGTCCTATTGTTATCAAGTTTGATATTGTTTTTATGTTAATAACTCCTTTTTTTTTATAATATGTGAAATTCTTTTACTTCTCTACTTTCTACTACTTTACATATAATCTCGTTGTCAACTAAATTATTATCCACTTCTTCTTCATCGCATTTTTGAAGTTCTTCTTTATTTCTTTCTGACATTCTCTGTTGTTTTTGTTTAATTCTTTATCGTTATTAGCTTTTATGTTTGTTTATGAGTTTGTTAAACAATATATTGAAGTTCCATTCACATGTTTAGTATTTCAGATTTTGTTTGATTATTTGATAAGATTATTTTAAAAATTCTGTTTTGTCCGTTTATTTTAGGGTGTGTTGAGTTGTATTTACTTAAATTGAAAATTTCATTTCAAAATTTATAAATTTTAGACTCAAGTAAAATTGATCATTAGTTTTAGTTGTAGAGTTTTCTTCTCACTATTTTTTCTTCTCACCTCTTCACTTTTTTGTTTATTTTTTTATTTTCTACTCTATTAAAAAAAACTTCTTAAATTTTAAGTCAACAAATGTAAAATGAACTAATAATACAAAAGTGTCACATCAAAGCATTGAGGGTGTGTATGTCATTAGGCTAGTGTATTGAATTATTTTTCTTGGTTTTTTTCTCTCATACCAGCGCATGTTTCCTATGTTTCCTATTGATTTATAAGTTCTCAAAGTCATTTATAGGTACTCAAACTCAAATATCCATCTGTCATCATATATATCAAAATCAAGACACATTTTAGTCCCTAATATCTTGATTCTAAAGAAAATCTAAGAGCAAATTTTTCTTCATCAAATCTTTATTGGTGACAACTTTAACTCAAGGAGTTGTACCAATAAATAGGTTTTTCTCACTAATACCAAACTCAAATTTATAGATGATACCATCTCATGACCCACGTAAAATAATTTTGTTAAAATAATTTTGTTTATAATATATGAGAATGTTACAATATAATTATTGTCTTTTCTATAAATTGTAGTTTGATGACACATTATACGAAACACATTATACATTCATGGATATATAAACTTTGTGTTTAGATCTTAAATATTTATATTTCAAAGGTAATTATTTTTCATATATATATATATATATATATATATAGTGTTATTCAAATCTTTTTCCCATGTCCTCTGTCGATTAGTTGTTCTATCTATAGTGGTTTGGTTCTTCTCTTGATATCTTTAATTCCGGGTCCCTGCAAGTATTCTGACATAAATTATCAATCCGAATAGTTAAGTGTTTTGGATCAAAGTTATATTACCTTACGTTGTGAGAACATCCTTTTATTTATAGGCTCCGCAAGTGGGTTTTGTCATGTGTATTAGAGACCCAAGCCCATATATGCTCAATCACCTTTTTAATCTTGATTAGGATGTTGATTAATCCATATTAACAAGTGTAAGATCGTTTTTTGGTGTAACTTGCTGGTGGGGCACGTGCTTTCGATCCGATCGATATGTCGTGTATAAGTTGATGGTCATACTATTGGTGAGGAAAAGCATAAGTTGAGGTAATGACAAACGTTTTCTGTCATCTCAACAATAGGGGGTACACTAGCTCCTCAGTAATCTTGGATATGTTGTTAACCTATAACGGCTTGTCTGAGGATGACTTGAATCAAGTTATTGTCGAATTGGAAGGTTTTGGCAGGGGTTGGGTGGTTGCAACCGGTTGGTATGGACGTCGTTCAAGTTCGAACAAGTGTGGTGACCTTTTGAGAGAAAATCATCTTAGCATTTCGTGCCAACTCTTGATGTGAAGGGTCAGAATATCTAAATTATTGATTGGTTGCTTATCTAACGATAGAGAAAGTGTGACAGATGGTTTACCTTTGTTAATAATAACAATGATAATAATGATTTGGAACTCAAAATATAATTTTCGATATCCATTCACATTAGAAATATACTTAAAAAATATTTATGTGACTTTTTATAGAAAATTAATAACTTATTGACCACATTACTAATGTATATCCCTTGTGTTCTTATTTGGATTATTATACTCTTTTTCTTCACATCAACATTATTTTTTAACTATATTTATATTAGATGAACCTAAAGCATATAAATAAGTCATTAAATTTTTAACTTGAATCAACTGAATTTGATGTATTCAACCATTAAGATCTTATTAGTCTTCCTAAGGACAAAAACTCACTAGATGTAAATAGGTTTCCAAGACAAAACTTAAAGTTGATTATTCCTTCTCAAAAACACAAAGATAGATTTCTACACATAAATTCACTTAAATAAAAGATATAAACTACTTTAACATTTTTTCACTAATTGGAAATGTCACCACTATTTAACTATTTTGGCTATGGTTACATAAATAAATAGTTCTTCTACCAACTTGATGTTATAATTTTATTTTTTTTATCGTAGACATCTTGATGAGAAAGTTTATATAGAACTACTTCCACACATTACTTTCACTTAGCTCAACAAAGCAAACTTGTCAACTTATTTTTTTTTCTGTTGATAAAAAAAAACAAAAAAAAAACACATAGAGGTGAAGAACAAGAGTATTCAAAGGTTGCATAACTAGGAAGATCAAATTTGTTAGTTGTAATTTGTATTGTATAAATCTATTGCCGGTTTGTTTCCCAGTTCAGTAAAACAAGATCATCAGTTAATTGGCTTTATAAAAAATCAATTCTACATGTTTTACAGAGAGAGCTTTAGAGGAACTTCGGAAAAATTTTAGATACACTCTAAACGTCCATTCAACGATAACGATACAGAATTCTTTTTCTCCATTGGATCTTTGTACGTGTGGCTGACACAGAAAGGGTTTTTTCACTGAATAAATATACTTTGACACTACTGTACAAAACCTATACCATTTTACCTCTACTTTTTATAATAAAATATAATATTTTAATAAAATAATATTATTTTTCAATATTAAATAAAAGTAAATTACTGTTTGCAGTGTCCAAGTATCACTGCTCTTTTTCACTTGATTTTGCTGCAAACTATTTTTTTGTACAAAAGGATGGTGCCTTTCAAGAAAGCTGATACTTCACAATACTTGACTCTGAAGTAGGTGAGAACCTAGTCCTTTTGGAAGCTATTATTTATATCCTTCCCTAAAGTTTGGTTGATGCCTGGCACTTGGAAAGGGTTGTATAGGGTCCAACTCTAAAGCATTTTGTCACCATATTTCTTAGAATATTACCTAATTACTGTCATATATTTTAAGATGCTACCATTCAACTCAAATTTTGTCTTCTTCAATGTTAAGAATAATGGTACATTCATGCAATTGATTGAATACTTCCAGTTGTATTAAATAGATAACTTATTATTATGAATTCAATTGCGAAATTAATTTTATCTTAAATAAAAATGAAAAAAATACTAATATATAAAGAACAATATTCATAAATTCATATTTTAGATTAAAAGTGATGTTAATTTTTTATATAAATTTAATTCATGATTCATTATTATTATTTTTCTATATATTTTTCCTCAAAATACTTATAAATAATATCAAAGTCAATTGTAATTTGGTTCTACTATTGATGATGCATTTTTAGGAAGACTTGATAATTATTTTAAAGATATTTCATAGTTTGTAATGAAATATTAATTTTTTATCTCTCAACTAAATATTATGCTATATTTATTTTTTTAATAAATAACGTAAAGACAATTTTAAAAGTTATTTATAATGAAAATAAATTTAGTATATTGTTAATACTATTTTAAAATATTAACAAAACTAATTACTTTTCAGTATGTAATTTTATTAAAAGTGATTTAGATTAAGATAAGATAGGGTATATGATATTGATTCATAGAAAAATATTAAATACCTAAATCAATTACCGTTTATTTTAACTATTATAAGTAGATGATAGACCCATTTACCTTTTCTTTTTGGGGTTTTCAACATTTTTAATACTCAATTAAAGATTATATTAACAGTTCTTAATATTAAGGTGAAGCGGACCTATCACATTTCTTTGTTCTCTATTTTGTGTTCAAAAAAAAAAAAAAAAAAAAAACTCGAAGAATGAAAGTAAGAAAATTTATTATCAGATATGTTTGTCGAATATTTCGTTTTCAACTTCAATGAATTCAATTGAACAAAACAAGGAATTTGAGTTATCATTTAACCAGAGGTTGAGAGACCATGTAGTTTCTTAAGGGTACTTGAAGAGAGTATCATTATATTTACATAATCAGCAAGAACTTGCAGCAAACTTATAAGTGCTGAATATGTTCGTTCAAAATGAGTCTAGAAATAGGCTTGTTCCAAAAAACTAAGTGTCTGTTTGGTTGAATTGATTTGAGAAGATTTACTGTTCAAGAGGATGGATTTGAGGGGACGAAGGCTGTTTGGTTGACCTAATTTGAGAGGATGGATGAGGACGGATTTGCAGGATGACATCTTCGTTAACCTGAAGAGATTTGAAGGGATGGAACTTGAAATTACAAAATAGCCCTCATAAATGAGGTGGAAATTACGAAATACCCTTGTAAACATCTATAACATTTAATGGTATCATGTATATGTTGATAAGAGTATTTAATTTTGAATAATTACTTTTAATTAAATGTTATCTATTAATATTATTTATTTTAAATTTAAGTATATCTTTTATTTGTTTTAGTCAATTTAAGTAGACTGTTTATATATTTTTTATTATAACTTATTAATATTTTTATAGAAATAAAATAAGAATTCAAAAAATTTGTATTTAGTAAAAAAACATTTAACTTTTTAAGTAAGAGAATTAATAAAAAAGTAAATTTAAAAAACATTGCAAACTATTTTTGTTTTGACTAATAACTTTAAAAATTTCAATTTAAGTAAAATGTAAAAATAATTTATACTTACAAAAACAACAGTAAATTTCAATAAAAAAAAAGTAGTTTAGATTGTAAGAAATTTTTTTTACAGATTTCAGTTAATTATAATTTAGACTAAATTGTATATTTTAATAGAATAATAAATTTGTGATTTTATTGCATTATTTAGGATTTATGTTTAATTTTAAATAATTTAGAAGATATGTTTTAAATAATTTTAGTAATGTTTTTTATATTAAAATCAATTTAATCCAATTCATTTTAGTTTTTTACCATCTTATTTTACAAGGGTTAATTAGTATTTTCAGAAATATATCAATTAAAAAAATAAAAACAAATCTATAACATCTATCAAATCATTTCTAAACTTTCATAATCTATCTCCTCAAATCCCTTCAAATCTTACCATTCATTCCTTAATCCAAACAACATTTTCATCCCCTCACAGTCCACTCAAATCCCTTCAAATTCATCTTCTCAAATCCACTCCTCCAACCAACCAAACAAAGTAAGTTTGCATGCAGAAAGTCAGTAGTGAAGAGGATCACACATTTCAAACTGATATCTAATAATATTTGGAGTTGAAAGCAGAAATCTGTAAAGTGCTTCTTGAATGGTACTACCAATAGTCAAACTATAAAGGTTGGAATTACCTATACACAGGAATTTCACACCTTGATACAAGTTAAAGTGGTGAAGGATTAAAGTATCCAACATGTTATAAGTTGAAAAGGGCTCAACACATTTAATTTCACTTGCAGTAAAAGTAACATGCTCAAGATACAAGCTTTTCAATGCAAACAAAGAAAAAGTACTTATGGTAGCTGTAGGAAGGCGTGTAACGGTACAATACATATCTCCTGAAACATCATCTGCCACATAGGTAGAAATCACAGATAAACTTTAGGTTAATTTATTCAGCTTTTCTAGTTCAATTTCAACTATTTATTTTCATTTGTCCAGTTAAAGTGTTAAAAGATTTTTCATTTCTTATAGGTTTAGTAGAGTCATAACATCAACAAAAGAAGAAACCATGAAATCTCATCCTACATTAATCCCAATTTGGATGCATGGCCGGCACAGAAAACCATAACCTACATTAAACCCAACAATTACTAAAACATTCACCGATGCAATTTGATAACCCCAATAAATTGTATCAAGTGATGGATTACATATGACTTTGAATTGTGTGATACCCCATGAATTAGTGTGATTCCATATCACTGAAAATGCTCTAAGGTAAATTGACTACATGATAGCTATAGTTAATTGACTTTATTATAAATTGGAAAACTGCACCAATTATTGAGGGGCAACATTAATTAAAGGTATTGGGAGAGGGATGTTAAGCCCAACAATTTTGAAGGAAATAAAACCAACACTTATGCTTACCTTTAATTTTAATTGTCTTTATTTCACATAAATCCTAGTACACCATCACCATACACAAGATCAACCTTCTACATTGGATTTTGAGACTGAATTAACGCTAGCAAAGCGTTTAATTAAATCTTACAAATTAGAAACGAAAATAATTAAATAGAACAATGTACTAGGTCTGCACTTTAAACAATCCAAACGCTTGCTCCTATTCAAAACTAATTTTTTTTCTGGTCAATTAAACTCTTCCTCACAATCAAACATTTAATTTAAACGCAACTAAAACAAAAGGAACACAATTAAAAACAGTTGATTATGATAAGAAAAATATCACATGAAATATACGAAGATTTTAAACAGAATTAAGGAATGACAAATTGATGAATTGAAACGCAAACGATAAAGAAAAGAAATTATGCTCACTGACGACATCAGATCCTTCAGAGCAAATATAGGCTGAAGTTAAGACACAAATGCGAAGGAAATATGCTCCTTTGCATAATAAAATACTCTTTTTCAGCAACTTCAACTCCACTTCTCACACAATATTAAGACCAAACCCTAACAACTATTAATTTCTAAATATATTTTGTTCACTCAGCAAATTTTTTCAATTGTTTTATTATATTACTTATTTCCAAGAATTTTGAATACCCACGTAAACTCCTATCCACACTCAAGGTTTTATTCTTGTTTATTCTACTAATATATAAAATTTAACTAAATTAATTTAAAAGAATTAATAAAAATAATTGTCAAAATTTTAATGAAAAACTACATACTTTATAATACATCAAATGTATATTCTGTGACAACGAAATCAATATTTTAAATAAACTAAAATTTCAGATTATTTCAGAATTAAACCATATTATTGCAATAGTATCTAACTAACATAATTTACAATAAAATTAAATAATAATTTTTTTAATAACTCATATTAATTAAAAAAAATTCTAAATAGATTATTATCATAATATCTAACTAACCTAAATTATATTAAAATGAAATACAATAAAAAATGTATTCTTATTAGAGGGTTCTAAATCTTATAAAATTGAAATAATAATTCTAACTAAGTATAATCTCTAAGAAATATTTATTCTAAATCTGAACAAACTAATTTCTAATTATAGTCACAAGATAATTAAATTTAAATTGTAATAATAAGAATAAAATAAAATAAATACAAATTTAATAATTAACTTCGAAGCAAACAGATGGTGAGACAAAATGAGAGAAAGGGAGGAAGAGTGCAGGATTTATAGTGGGAAGATTTTGGGAGGAAGATGCCAACAATGTCGTAAATGGGTTTCACGAGCAACTGTCTAATTTTCTTTTCTTTTTATTATTTTCATTGTCTTCTGCCATTTCTGCCTAAAAAAATAAGTGCTTTTGAGTTTGGTAAAAGAATACGAAGATGGATAATAAGCAAAAGAGCAAATAAATTTGTTGATAGACACATTTTATTTTATGTTTATTTTTAATTTAGTGTACATTTTTTTTTATCTGCATGTAATACAATTTCTATTTATGGACACTTTTACCTCTCTTTTAAATCAAATTTCCCAATCCAAATTCATTTTCAAGTTTCACTTTCTTTTTTACAGGAGAAAAAAAAAACTAATAAATATATAAAGTGAGACATGTATTTTTACATCACAAAACAAATACTTAGCCAATAACGACCCTTACTACTAAAATATTTTAAATAGGATAGATTTATTTTTTTCAACAAATCAAACAAAATAAAGAAAAAATGTGTTTTTTAAAGTATTCTTATAATTTAAAAAAAAAATTAGTATAAACTAAAAATGAAGAGAGAGAAAAAAGTAGAAGAAATAATAATAATAATAATAATAATAATTGAACATACCCTTTATTACTATTAGATTTAGAAGTTCGGATTCATACCCTTTATTGCCAATTTTTGAATGGACTAAGTTAGATTTATGAAACTGGGCCTTGCAAAATGCGGGATCGGCCCGATCCATCTTCTCGTTCGGCCTGCTCTTTTGGTTCTTTGACTTGAATTTTGTACGGCTGTATTTTGGGGTAGTCCTTTTTTCGTATATAAAAAAAATGTTTGATAAATAGATTTAATTTTGCAAACAAAAATGTGAACAAATACAGATTTCAAATAGTTACAATAAAAATGTGATTGACACATGTTTTCTTCTTACATTTATAGTTTCAGTATATAGTAAAAGTATTTTTTATGTGCTTTTATTTTTAGTTTTTAACTTATTGAAAAAGAAATTATATATATATATATATATATATATATATATATATATATTTGTTATAATTTTATATTTTCAGTTAACTTTACCTTTTTTCAGTGCTTATTTTTACTTTATTTAAAACTTATTCAATTTATGACTTCAAAATAGATATTCGGCTCAATGAATTTGGAACTTTTTACTATTTATAAAACGACTTATAAAAATTTAATTATCTTTATTTTAGTATAAACTTTCGTAATTAGATTTATGGATTTAATTATAATTTATATTTACACTTATATTTATTTTAAATTTTAGAGCAGTTATATAACCTAATTGTGTTTTAAATATTTATGGACAAATTAATTGCTTAAGTTTTAGAAATTATTTCTTTATCTCTTTTTTTTTATTTTCTCTCAAATTTTAAGTTGAATTTTCCTGTTAATTTTATTTTATTGCCGTAATTACTAATTTTGACATCGAGTTTATCGTGACGCTATAATTGGGGCGGGATTACGTGAGAGCACTTTACAAAAGTTTTGTGTCTAAAGAACTGTTTTTATAATTATAGACGACAAAGTTTAAGATAAGTGACTTTTTTAAGTATTTTAAGGAATAAGGTTATATATAATATAAAATAAATGCATTCATTGTTTAATTAAATTTTTTTAATTTAAAAAAAATGTGACTTCTTTTTTAAGATAATTCTTTTTTCTTTTTGAGAACATACAACCTAAAAGATAACAGGTTGAAGTTGATATGAGCTTATAATAATTTTTTATATCAAACAGTTTTATTTTTTCTTCTCATTTATACTGTCTTCTATTTTTAGTTTTTTTTTTTTTTTTTTTTTTTTTTTGTATGTATTGGTTTAAACCATCACTTGTGTGATCTCATTCAAAAACATGTATATTGATGACTTTTTTATGTGTTTGACTTTTGAATTAGACCCATTGAAATAAGTTAGGGCATTTTCTTCTAACTCTTGCTAATCAGATATTCTTTTAAGAACACAAACTTGAAGGTAAGGAAAATTACTATTTGAATTGGTTTTAATAAAACCTTAAGTTAAATAAATGATAATGTTTGTTATTGATTTGAGTAAGGTGTGACTATTTTATAGTAAATTGATTATTGAAATATTTTGTTGTCTCTCATGTTTCAATATTAAGTTTGAATAGAACTACATATTTTGAATCAAGTTGGTCTCTGTGATTTAATATATAAGTAATTTAAATGATTCTTTTGATAATTAGATTTTATGTAATTGTTTAGAAAAATATTTATGAATGTGATAATGGTTGAAATCAATTTACCTGTGATGAAAATTGTGTTTGTATTCCTTTGAAATTATTATTATTATTATTATTATTATTATTATTATTATTATTATTATTATTTTTATTATTATTATTATTATTGTTATTATTATTATTAACATTATTATTATTATTATCATTATTACTATTATTATTGTTATTAATAAGAAAAATATTAATAATATTATTAATAATAAAAATAATATTAATAATTATAGTCATAATAATATTAATATTCTTAATATTAATAATAAAAGTATTATTAATTATATTAATAATAATATTTAATAAGATTAATAATGTTAATAATGTTAATAATAACAAAAATAATGCTAATAATAATATCAATAATATAATTTTAATAATATTATTAATATTAATATTGTTATTAATAATAATATTATTATTATTAATCTTAATAATAATAATAATAATTTTAATAAAATTAATTATTAATAATAATTATAGATTTAGATTTGTAGTTAGTTACTTACAGATTTAAAAAAAAATCCATAAATAATTATCTTCATATTAGGTATGAGCTTTTATAACAAATAAATCCGTTAGTAAAATTTATAAGTAATATCAAATTTTTTTAAAAATTTTTATTTTTATATAATTATTTATAATTTTTTTGTAAATAAGATTTATAAGTCCCGTTCGTAAAATTTATAAGTAATATTAAATTTTTTTACAATTTTTTATTTTTATATAATTATTTATAAATATTTTGTAAATAAGATTTATAAGTTTGTTAAGTAATATTAAATTTATTTACAGATAAAAATTCATAAATAATAATATATAAACAAATTGGAAATTTTTTATATTATATAAATGTTTACGTTATTGAGAAGTTATTGTCTCAATTCTAATTATAGTTCATTCAAATTTTTAGAATATACAAGTGAAGTTGAAAATCTAATTGATAATTATGAGATATGTAATAGATATTTATTAGAAATGAGTGTAATAAAAAAGTTGTATGGTTGTTTTTTATTTGATTAAATTAAATTAAGTTATCATGTTATATTGTTTTGTTGTCGTTCTAAATCAGCATATAGAAAAGGTTTTTGGTTTTGGGAAATTTTAAATATATGTAAGTATATAATAAGTATAAATAATCAAATTAATTTCTTACAAGGTACTAGGTGTGACGCCCCGCACCTCCGTAAGCTTTCTTCTCTCTTTTCTATGTCTCTCTCAAGTTCTCAAAATCTCTCTTTCTTTTTTCTAATTTTTCTTCCTCCATACATCATCTGTTTTAGAATCTGATCACACCCTACAGTACCTGAGGAGTTAAGGATCATTTCTAACCGATTAGAATTTCAAACAGAGTAAGTCCATATTTGCTCTAAAGATTCCTTAATCTCTGTTTTTCCTTATGTTTTTGTCATCAATCTTAGTAGGGACAGTTGAGAAAAGTATTTCTCTCAACTTAATTAAGATTATACTGAAATTTGGTTTTATTCTGATGACTTGTTCCTTTAGAGCCACTAGGTAGTTTGGAAGAATTGTTTTGGGAAATTGTCACCAGGTAAGGGAAGCTAATAACTTATTTTTATACTATTTAGTTACTTTTAAATAGAACTCAGATAAAGACTTGAATATGTGACTATCAGTGCTCAAGTCTTTCTTGCAGGTCTGACTGGTCCTTGAGCACTGAATAAGTTTGAT
>Ga0209489_101510_pt1 | contig 47832 bp, 27 predicted proteins | sample SiratrowhiteBW_FD_187527 | JGI IMG/M metagenome (GOLD analysis project Ga0209489, IMG submission 187527) | Root nodule microbial communities of legume samples collected from California, USA - Siratro white BW (SPAdes) (version 2) | ecosystem: Host-associated > Plants > Roots > Nodule | place... | reverse complement strand
CAAAATGTTCAGATATGTACAAATTTTCAAAGGGGACGTACAAAAAGTTTTCTTTTTTTAATACCAGTGACAATATATATATATATATATATATATATATATATATATATATAAATGTTTTTTTTTGCAATATGTATAAAATATGTTTTTTTAAGAAAAGAATGTATGTACAAATATTTTTTCAAAATTTTTTCAACAATGACAATGTTGTACAAATGATTTTTTTTCAAAAAAGGAATATATGTATAAAAATTTTCCAAATTTCAAAGGAGAATGTATTTACAAAATGTGTTTGTTTTTTCTTTTCAAAAATTTTTATTGTGTAAAATTAGATTTTTCTTGTAATAATTGAATTCATTAGATGCTAACTTCTTCATTTTTTTCTAAAAATAAGGGACCTTGCAAAGTTGAAGCTAATGTCTGCACGGGGTAATTATCAAGTTCTCATTTAGAAACATTGATTTGATGCATGGTTGAGCCCACAGGTAAATGCTAGGTGTATAAACGAGAGTTGGAGGTATTTGTAAGGTACTGGGAACGCACATCCTTGGATAGGATGGTCTTAGTTTGTTATTGTGGGCTATTAGGGCAAGCTTGAGCTTATCGGGGCACGAAAAAATAGGTTTAAATGAGAGTAAATTCAGTGTAAAAGGCTATTCTTGACAGGGAAATAGGCTTTATAGGGAAAAGTCACACAAACTGCCCCACTTTGTGGGTGTGAAGGTAATGATGAGGTACGTGTGAAGGATGGGTTATTTCTGTGAGGTAAAAATGGGATAACAAGTGTATGGATGAACTTAGATTGACCCAATGTTACTTCTTCTATTATGTTTTATTCTCAGTTGGCTTGTTGGTTGGTAACTTCGTTCTAACAGAGGCATTCTAACAACTTCCCTTTTTTTTTTCTTTTCTCTTTTTTCTTATTTTTCTTTCAACACATATTATCGATCACATCCTTTTGTTACAAAGTTAAGCTTTATGAAAATCATTGCAATCATTCATCAATCAATTTGAACTTTATTGGGCTTGTAACATGGGAAAGGTTAAAAAGGTAATGAACAAAAGGATATAAAGGCTCAAAAATTATTTTTTGGGTTTTATATTTGGAAACAAGGACCATCAACCAAGTGTTGGAAACAATCAAGGTTTTCTTGGATTATTTTCTTTCTTTTTCTTACTATTTCTCTCTCTATCTCTCTCTGTGTACCTTTGGGAAGCTCTTGATATATTTATTTCTTGATGAATGTCTTTCGTTAGGCTCTTAGGGACGTTTGAGACTACTCCTTCTTTGATGTATTTAGGAGCTTTTGACAAACTTTTCTTTGACAAATTTAGGAGCTTTCGACATACTTTTTTCTAGTAGAACCTTGGACTGATTTTCAATATGTTATTGATCCTCATAAAGGGTAATTTGAAAGAAATATTTATTTTTGGCTCAAAGAAGGTATAAAAGATGTGTAAAAGTGTTTAAGATGAAGAAACATGACCATATATCATTTCAAATCATGATTGCTTAATTTTCAAATCACCCTACTTTTTGCTTAGATTGTCCTTACGGGTTTTCAATCTAATGGACTTTTATTCTTTTATTTTTTATATATTTTGTTTTTTCATTTTTTTTCATCTTGAATGGCCCTGAAGACAACAATTGGAGATTAATCATTTGGCCAACCAATAGAAACATGACTCTTGTGCTCCAGTGTAACACTTTTTCTAAGTAATGGTAACCATTAAGGCAAACCCTTTCATTTGAGAATTTTGGAAATGTCAAATGTATCAAGCACCACACTGTAATTGTTTTCTTGGAAAAACTAACTTTTACCTTCATTCAACATTTCTCTTTGGATGATCAAATTTTATTATTTATAATCTTATGAATTCAAAAATCCAAACACAACATGATGCAACACATAAACCTTCTTCTCCTTATTATTTTTTTTAACAAAACAAAGTATGGAAATATGAATTTATTGTAGAAAATGCAAACTAATGCTATTACTGAATTTTCAAAACATAAAGTTTATTTAAGAAGAAGAAAAAGGAAAACAAGAAAAATTACAAATCTCCATTTGTATACCTTATGGGTTTATTTTTTTAATATATATTTTTTAAAAAATTCATAAAATAGAAAATATAAATTTTTATTTTTATTTTTTTTCAAAAACTTCATAAAATGAAAAACATATACTATTATTTTTATTTTTTATTTTATTATTGTTTATATATATATATATATATATATTTAATAAAAGATTCTACTTTTATTTTTTTTAATTTTTGTAAATATATCATAAAAGAAAGGTGTTGGAGAAAACACAAACAATAACTATAAAGCTGTGGAGAAAGGTGTTGGAGAAAGGTGTTGTAAATATAAGACGATACCTTTAATCAAATAAGTAAAATGAGTGTGATTTTACAAAATATTATTTTTCCCAAAAAGATAACAATAAAGATGCAATTAAAGACAAGAAAATAAAATTATAAATATAAAGAAAAACAAAGAAACAATAAAGATACAATTAAAGACAAATAAAAAATTAAAAATGCAAACAAAAAGAATAAACAAAGAAATAATAAAGATGCAGTTAACGACAAATAAAAGATGCAAATAAGAAATAATAAAGATGTAATTAAATATGAATAAGAGATAGAAATAAAAACAAAGAAAATATTTTTTTCAGCCCGACAAGTTCACGTAGTTCTAGTTTGAAATTGTTTGATGCAGTGTTGATATTTTTGAATTTTATATTTTTTAATTATTTTAGAAGATTTATACTTTTATACTTTTAGAAATTTAAATATTTTATTTTGTATATTTTTGAAAAGAAAACTTTGTATATGAATATCTAAACAAAACAGTAAACTTTTGAATTAAATTCCTGACGAGAACGATCATTTGGAAGTTATTAAAAAAGTAAGGTACAAGAAAACTATATTTCTATTTGATTAGTGAATAATACCTTGCTAAAATAGAACAAAACAAAATAGAGATATAGATAAAATGACACTAACCTTTGAATTCTCCCTCTAGTGTGAGTAGAGCAGAGTGGGTAGTGAGAAAGATGCAGTTCTCACTTTCGAGTAGTTATTGTGAGTGAAACAGTGGTAATGGAGTAAGAGATGAATAGTGAAGATGAATAAATCTCAATATTTGCTCACCCTAAAGATCTCTTTTAATCTTTCTCTGACCTCTAAGTTGTTCTTTGTCTGTATAATTTTTTTTTGTGTGAACAAAACGTGTCTAGCCTCTTGCACGTATTTATGTTTGAAAAATAAAATTTGTAGTGTAATTGTTAATCTACAACTCCCTCCTAATGACATAAGTTATTTCATTTTTTAGACTATTAATTTTCTTCTGTCAACAAATTTTAGTTAATGCTCTTTATTAAAAAATTGAAAATTAATTTTAACAATCATAATTATTTACAATTAAGCAGAATAATTATGTACCATAAAAATATCCTGGAACATGTGTTAAAAATCTTTAGCTCCCTATTTAATTCAAATTTCAAATTAATTCCATAAGCAGAATTTTATTCAAATTTCAAATTAATCCCATAATCAAAATTTAATTCAAATTTTAATCAAACGAATTCCCATCAATTTTAATTAATTTTTGTAGCCAGGTCATTAAATCAAATAATCTGCACATGATTTCTAAAACAGAGCAAGCAGTATGAGATCCAAGCCCAAATCTTTGGTGAGAGATGAGTGGTTATAGGAAGAGAATATATGGACTTAACCCAACAGAGAATGGAAATAATAAAAGCAAGTTGTAATTAGCAGAATTAGAAATGCTCAACAAAACTGACCTAAATAAAAGAAGACTTAGACAAATGCTAAAACTTTTTTTTATTTAAAACCTTAAGGGACTCAGCCTTAAAACAAATTTTATTTTCTTGCAAGCTATTTAAAATGGACCAAAGTTTCTTTCTTTTTTTTAAATATTTAAAATAAAACTAAATTCTACTTTTTTTTATCTTTTATCTTTTTCTTTCAAATATATATAAAAAAAATGAAAACATATTTTTATTACTAATTTTTTAAATAAAATAAAAATCTATTTTATTATTTCTCTTCTTTTATTTCAAAAAATAAAATAAAAATAATAACACTTAGACATAAATCAAATGACCAATCTTTTTATTATTTATTTTATTTTAAATAAAGCAAATAAAATATTATAAAAGGATAAAAATTTAAATCATATATTGTTTTGGTATTTCCCGTCTAAAATGAAAACAAAAATAAAACAAAAGATTTTAAATTTCAAACTTTAATTCCGAGCATTGGTTAAAAATATTTTTTTATTATTATTTATATTTTTTTAATTTTATTTGTCGGACAAAATTGGATGTTGACAGCTGCCTCTTGCCAAGTCATCGTAGTCCATTTCTATTGTGATCGTAGTCGTTTCACGAGCAAATTAAAAGAATTCTAGTGTTGAATGTCTATTGTAGTGCTAGACAATCTAACATCAAAGAGATGATAGTTTAGATAAGGTAAAGTTAACCCCAAGTCGTCTTCAAACGAATTCAATAGTAAATTCAAATAATCAATATTCAAAACTTATCTAAGGTAAAAGAAAGTTAGTAACAACAATAAATTAAAGAGAGGGGTTTGAGGATTGTTGTGCAGCAAATTAAAATAGATGATTTAAAAATAATAAAGAATGGAGGTTGACTCTTAAGTTTTGTCACAACAAATTCTTCCTTGGTTTTCTTAAGACTATTGTCCTTCAATTCTTCTCACAGAGTTTAATTCAATCAAACAAATGTCAATCAAATTGAACAGAATTTTATTAGCAAAACAGGCATCTACTAATATATTCAATATCTCACCTCGTTCCCAAGCGTATACCGAATGAGATGTATATCTTTTATCTCTTAGCGTACAAGAAATTGATTAAGAATAAGCGAATTAACCAAGAACTCTAATTAAAGGAAAAACAACTGGATTCTCAACAAGCATTTAAAAACAAATACTTTTCCAAAAATGAATTTCAAAGAAACCAACAATATAATACAACAATTATAGAGAATGTAAAGAACAAAACTTTATTAAACAAAAACCTTATAATTCATTGTGAAATCACAAGAGAATCAACCCAAAGGAGTTTCACTTTCCATGATGAAGACATAAGAATTACAGAATAAACTAAAACTAGAGTTTATTCTATGCAAGAGTGTGTGTCCTTCATGGCTTCTCCAGCCTCTATTTATAATCTCCCTTTCTTCATGAAATTAACTCATAATTAATTCTTAGATATTATCTTTGCAATTATTAGATGTTTCCTTATGTGCCAAAGAATAATTTTGTAAATATCTTCTTTCTAGTAAATCTATAGATCTTCCTTCTCCCAATTTCTTTCAGATATTTTATTTCCAAATTTTATACTAGATACCGACTCATACTAATTGAATATGCTACAAAAGATATTGCAAAATATTGTAAGGAGATATGCTCTAAATCAAGTAAGAATTTCAGAGGATTATCTTTACAGGAATCGTAAACTTTCTAAGCTTGTTGTTGATTTGTTTTATGATCCAACTTTGTATATCATTCAGTGGTAGGTGATTTGCAGTATGTCAGACTAACTAGATCAGTAATAAGCTTTGTTATAAGCTTTGTTATGAACAAAGTTTGTCAATTCATGACTAAACCTCTTGATTATCACTAGGTCGTGGTGAAACATATACTATAGTATCTTAAAGGGACTTTGTCTCATGGATTACATTTTCAACCTGGATCTCTTGATCATCCTTTATCATTAAAAGCCTTTTGTGGTGTTGATTGGATAGCAAATGTTGATGATAGATGCTCTACTTCAAGAGTAACTATTTTTATTAGTTTAGGGTTCTCACGAGTACTGAGGCAAAATATAAAAATTTTGCTCAAACCTCTACTGTATTGTCATGTATTTCTACTATGCTCACAAAACTACATATCTCTTACATTACTCTAGTGCTTTTATGTGCAATCAAAGTGTTGTAGCCATTGGTTACAATCCTATATTTCATAATTTTATTAAACACATATAGATTGTTATTTTTTTTTTCCGAGAAAAGGTTTTGGCCAAGCAGCTCTGTATCTATCAAATTCATGTTCTTGATCAATGGGTTTTGGCTTGATTTACATTTCTTCGAAGCAAACTCAATGTGAAGAATTTTTCTTCTGAAAAATATTCTCCTTGAATTTGTGGGGATGCTAGTATACAAAAGGTGTAGTGTAAGAATGGTAGTATACAACTATCCAGGTAAGAATTGTTAGTGTATAACTATCTAACTCTATTTATATGTTGGGTACAACTATTCAATTTATATGAAGTGTAAACCATATATAAATACTTGTAAACCATATGTATAAACACTTAGCAATGTACATTTCATTTCACAAGTACAATTAATAAAATTTGTCTGAGATTGACAATTATACCACTTATTTTAGGAGATATTCTTTAAGTTTATTTATTTATTAACTGTTAATTTGGTTTTTTTATTTGTTTATTAATGAAATTAGTAAGAAATTATTTGTATCACATAAAATGTTCCATAATTTAATAAGAACCATGATATAGATGACCCCGTTTTAAAATTCTTTGTTATACACTTAGTTCGTTTCTATCTTTTTTTCTCTTGTGACATCATATATATATATTATGTTTTTTATCTTCCCCTACAGGTTAGTTGAGATATAGATGAAAACTATGGATGTACGTTAAACATTTTCCATTTAATAACCCTAAGAAATTGTCTCACTATTATATAGGCATAGTCATAATTAGTTCCTTCGTCAATGTCAATGAATTTGTCTCTGTATTCAATCACTCGTTCCAACACAACCTTCATTATAATATAGTGATTTAACCTCTGTGCCATTGCAAAAGATTGAACTCACCCACCAGATCTTCATGTCAAATATAATGCAACTACTTGCTAATTGCTCCTCACTCATCGCAACCTTGTTTTACTACAAACATAGTTGTTTTACTAATTTCTTGTTTTTGAAGTGTTCTTAAATAATTGCACACAGAATCTCGCCATCGTTGTCTTCCTCCACGCATCCATGGATTTATGATGTCTTTCTAAATTTTAGAGGTGAAGATACTCTTTTCCAGTTTATATATAATCTCTAATTTATATATAATCTCTACCATTCGTTGTGCCAAATGGGAATTCAAAATTCAATGATTTCAAAGTATCCACAGGGAACGGCGAAATTTATGATTGAGAATTAAATGTGCATCAAAGTATTATGAACGAAAAGACGTAATAAGAATGTATTGATTTTGATTGAATATGGAAACGTAAAAACAAAACAAGTAATGGTTGAATTTGTGAAATTTATATTAATGAAAATCTTAAGATTGAATTGTATTAATGTCTTTCTCATACACTCTTGATCATAACGTTAACATAATCTCTTCCAATCACCATTCTGTACAAATAAAAAGCATTCAATCTAATTCCTCTATATTTGAAATTCATAAATTAAAATACCTAGTTTTGTCCCCAATTACTAGAATAGATTAATCGGCATTGTTGCTATAAACAATCATTGCACTATAATTCATCCCTAAAATTATACATGCAATGCGTTAAACGTTTGGTTCCAAATTCAAAAAAGTGCTTTCCAGTCACAATAAGAAGTTTAAGATAAATCAACGTATGAATAAAATGTAAAATAATGGTAATTGAAATTAATGATATCACATAATGTCAAGAGTGCATTCAAAGTTGAGAAATTACATTCAATCCCAAGAATAAGATACTTAGCTACTCATGGTAGCCATGGAAAACACAAGAGAAAAGAAAAAAAGAACTCCCCAAGCAGTAGCCGTCAATGAGTGAGTCAATGAGTGATGATCAATGTTCCTTTTGACCCTAGTTTTGGCTTTTTATAGCTTTCCTTCCTTCCATTAGGTCAACATGTGACCGTTATCTCATAATTTCCGCTTTAGCAGTGTTGACGTCTTCAAATCAGGGCTACACTATGATATTCTTTAAGTGACTTTTAGCACAGGCTATATCCTTCACTTAAGCAAGAAGTCACTTATGCCCCTTTCTCTGCATCTCTCCTCTAATTCAGCTTCTCTGTTTTCTCTCTCTTCAGATTTAACCTAATTCTTAACAAAACTCGCTTTTTGCACAATAAAACTTATTAAATAACAAAATGAATCATAAAAGACAATAAAATTCAAATTCAAACCAAATTAATAACAAAATCAACGTGAAAATGTATGAAATTAAACTAATAATTAAAGCTTATCATTCATCACCTGGTTCTTTGTACTATGTCGTTAGTAGAGTGAAGCAATCAAGGGGTCACTACAAGAAAAATTACTTTTAACTGGGGTTATATTTGGCGTTTCTAGGGGTTTTAACCCCTGCTAAGTGCGTTACCCGTGGTTTGGTTTTCCCCTGGAAGATCCAGTGTCGCTAACAGATTACCGACGATTTTGAGTAACCCCTGGAATGATAGTTATTTATCGAGGGTTTTGTAAACCCTTGCTACTGCCAGGGGTTTCACAAACCCCTACTACTGCTAGGGGCTTCATAAACCCCCGCTACTGTCAGGGGTTTCGCAAAGCCCCGCTACTGTCAAGGGTTTCGCAGACCCCCGCTACTGCCAGGTTAGTGGTTTCAAAACTGTGATTAATTTGATCTGTTTCAATTTTTTTAAATGCAATTTTGAATACATATTAATCCCGAAAAAATTGAAAAAAATTTATGAAAGGTAAATATTTTAGAATATTTGTATTTATAATTGAATATAATATTCATGAAAGAAACAAAACAAAGTTTACAACTTCAATGCAAAATATTACAGAAAAAATTGTAAAACTAGAGAAATAGTGCACTATCATTTGTTCTTATTCATACAATAATACATTATTAAAAACAAAATAGCATCATCGCTCTTGATCATTTGTGTGTTCATTTAGGAATACTTCCTTTATCAAATACCTAATATATAAAAAATAATCATAATTAATTTCATTTAAATTATAATATAATAAATATATCAATTTAATCTATATTTAAATATTATTAGTAATATATATATATATATTTTGGAGTAAGTTATAACCTAGAAAGTCACACAAGAGTAACGTAGAAAAAGTTAGTTGATAACATGAAACCATAAAATGAACTAACAACTTAAAGATTGCTAAACAATTAATGCTGCTTCACATGGAAGTTGGGTATGAAGCAAAAGAAAGTCCCTCGTGTGGGCCCTATCTAATGACTCAATAAGGTGACCGGGTATGGTAGAAGTATCTCTGATACACTCCATTCAAACAAAATACAAAATCTTTTTTTTTTTAATTTGTAAAAATTAATATTATTATAATATATATATATATATATATATATATAATAAATTTACTCTTCTTGGTTTGTGTTGCAAAACTAGTTCATTAATTCATATATAATTCTATTGAACATTCTGTTCCTTTTATCCCTCATTTTATCAAACTTTCTAGTGCACTATAGATTCGTATTACAGAAAAATAGCACTTATCAATTGTATTTTGAAAAACCCTCTTTGATAACTAGCATAACAAAATTTTTAGTAATAATTACAAAAAACAGAAGCTATCTAATGACATAACATAACAAACCAGGTAAAGCAATGATTATAGTGGTAAGCTATGTACATACCTCTGAAGTACAGGCAAGACATTTTCTATATACCACTCAGTTGTAGCTTGAATGGGTGCAGTTTTAATTGTAGTAGCTCTTATGCCTGTGGCATAGCATTCTCTTGTGCACTAGGAATAGTCACTAGCAGGTTCCTTCACTATAGACACTTCATCACAGAGGACATCAATAAAGTGGTCCAAGTCAAATATATCTTCGAATGAACTGCAGAAACAAAATAATTTCACTTAAACGGTAACTTTTCAGTTTGAAAATTAAACATATAAAGGTTGAAAAAATAGCACACTCTGAATATACCTTGAATCTTGCCACACAGGGTTCATTTCAAAATGTGGGATAACCAACGTTGCATTCAAAATCTTAACAACAACAACATCACATATACTAATAGTTAGATCTAGTACTACAATCAATAGTACAATATCAAGGTGGACTAGGAAAGAGACCAAGTAATCTTATAAAATAAGACAACATAATAAAGAAATATAAAAAGCTACTTGATTATTGAAAATCATGCAAGAATATTGAAAAGTTCAAGAACATTCAATCCATAATAGAAAATAGAAAATTCAATCCATAATAGAAAATAGAAAAGCTTCTAAGATCAAATCTATTTCTAATATTTCATCACTGGATAGAGATTTATCATTTTAGCTAGGCAATCTGCTTCAAGTTTTCTAGTTGAACCTCCAATAACCAATCCAAAAGTTTGTGGTAATACTTACGAAACTCCCGGCCATAAGATGTGTTTGTGAATGATACTTGTGAAACTCCCGGCCACAAGATGTGTCTAACTGAAATGATGAATTAACAAATAAGGACAACAATTTAATCAAACTGCTAAGCTAAAACAAATGAAACAAAGTAGCCCTCGGATTAGGATAAACTGATCGGTTCCAACAAATTCAATCATAAAAAATAGAACATGTGAAAGATAGAAAGATGAAAAAGATGCCATAATCAAAACTGTCTCATAACACAAGAAAATTCGGCACTTTGTATTAGAAATTAAAAAAATACGAACCTAAAGTTCTTCAGATGAACCTAACGAGAATTTCTCCAACAAAGCATAAAGCTTTTGTATCAAATGAGTCAAAGCTAATTTCAAAAGTTGACAAATGCTTACTTATACTACAGACCTAAGACTACTTGGGTCATCCATAGCAATTAATTTCGGAAACGAGTTTTCAGCTAAAAAAGACAGGAAAATAAATACACAAGCTTCATAAAAAAGAACACAATTCCTATTGTACAGTGCGGTCTCAACTACTAATTAAACTATCTAATGGAAAAATAATAAACAAGATTCAGATTCTAAGAAAAACTGGAGGCATTGCCATATTGCATCATAACGATGAGGACCAAAAATCCATATTGCCAATCTAACGGCTCCGCTCCCTAATAGTAAGATTCAGAATGATAAATAGGATAACATTAAAATATTAGTAATTTTTACTAAAAAAAAATTGTCCAATATTCGATGCTAACCCCACACGAAACTCAAGCTCTGATGCTCGAAACTCACCCACACCGGAATGTTCTTCTTCAAGTGATTGTTGCTGCTGTGGTTGTTATCATTGTTTCGTACTTCCTTTACTATCGGTGGAGTTATATCCCTAACTGGAGAGTCCTATCGATCGGGAGTTTCCGGCAACAAAGGAAGAGTCACCATCAACTGCTTCTACTTATGCTGCTTTAGCTCTAGAGAGGATGTGTTCTTCCTGCGGCGAGTCCTGCGTTTGCTGATACAGCTGATATCGCTCACACTTTCTCTTTGTTTGGTTCTGGTTTTGAGTAAGGCACCGCTGCTCTCGAAGGAAAAAGCGTCGGAGGCGGGTTTGGGAGCAATGCGACGATGTAGGGCATATTCATCTCAGATCTCAGATTCAAATACGGATCGAGCGGTTATGATCCATTTTAAAAAACGAAACAATAGGTGAAATTGAAATGAAAATGTAGATGGAGTGAACCTTCTGAAAGTCATGCGGGGCAACTCCGGGGAGGTAGAAGCAGAGTGCGCCATCGATGAAGAGCTAAAGCGGAATCTCGAAGAGCGCGAGGGACCTCCAAAACGCCATGATGTTTGAGATGAAAAAGAGAGAACGGTAGATATATGTGAGCTTTTTCAAATTCGTATTGTTAAAATGGAATACTTTCTGAAGTGAGAAAACCTTAGAAAAGAAACTTTGGCACGCGAACGTGAGAGTTCTCAAAAACAAAAGCTCCACAACACGTGAAATAATATACAATTGAAGAATTAAAAATTAAAAAATACAATATTATTTACTGGGTTTTATAAAAATCGCCGTTCCATACCTGCGGTTTTTTAAAAGATCGTCGATAGTTAACTGGGCTTCGAAAAACCTTTGTTATATGCTATTTTATTGGAGGTTGTCCGTTAACAAACCCCTCTTAAAATTAGAATTTTTTGTAGTGGGTATGGGTGAATATGGATTAAATAAGTTTTTCTAATGTTTACAATTATTATGTTAGTTTTTATTAATGGAGCTCACAATTTAAATTTAGAAACAGTGATATATGCGAGTATTTGTGTAAATTTCTGCCATCAAAATGATCACGATTAAACAATTTCAACCTTTGATTAATTTGTTTCGTAGAGTTACTTTCTTATAGACTTAGATGTGAGCATATGTGTTGAAGATCTTAAACGGAATAGCGATATAATATATAATTAAAGTATTATATTTAAGTGAACGTAAATGTGATTTTACAAATAACATTTGTTAGGTTAGATTAAGTTAGACTGGTATAAAATTACAATTTTATAACGATTTACCTTAATAATTGTATCTACTTCTAATAATAAGACAGACAGTGACAATTATTATGGAAAATTATCTTTATTGATTATAATTAAAACTACCATTGTAAGTGTTAAGACTCGTAAAATAGTTTAGAATGTAAGTTAATTTTCCAATTCATCTAAATTGTACAGGATCTTAGAATTTATAACTCTTACTCAAACAGAGAAAAAAAAAACTTACCCGGATTTATGTACTTTAATGATCTCTGTTAATCTTTAAATTTTCCCTTCTCTTCCTTGTGTTCCTTATTCTTTGTTTTTATGGTGAGAAAAGAAACCTTATACAGATACAGTCTATAAAATAAGTTTTGGCCAAGTTCAAGAGGAGGTGAATTGAACACCTTTTAAAATTTTTTCGCAAATGTATTTTTCAATGTGAGGAATGAAAAATCTTTAAAGAAACTATTCAAGATGATTTAAAATGCAATCAGCAAAGGTACAAAACTAATTCCAGAATAATAGCAATCACACAAAATTAGTAAACTAAAGACAAATTTTAGTTTTGGAAAACCAGTAGATTGTTAAGCAAGTCCTAGAAAATAGTGTACATGAAAACCAACTGTTACAGATTAATTCAAGAAATCAAAGAATTCGATCAAATCCAAGTTTTCAATGAATTATTGATTCAAGAACCTTTTATTAAACAGGACAGACTTTGTTTAATATTTGAAAACTGCTTTTAACCACTAATTGTGGAAAGTCAACTTTTCTGGAAAAATAGATTGATGAACAGAAAACCAAGTGAATTAGAAAACTGTTTGTTTCAGAAAAGAATCGAATAAACTGTGTATACATGTATTATATAATTTAAGAGATACTCAAATATTAATCAGAACCAATCAATTAAACCAGTTAATGAGCTTTTATCAGATTCTGAAAAATCGAGAATATTAACAAGAACGGTAAAGAGGTAAGCAATAAATAACAAGAACACACAGATTTATCTTGGTTCACCCTTCCTCAAGGACTACGTCCAGTCCCTTACTCCACAGTAAGGATTTCCACTATAAAATATCAAACCAGATTAGTTTACAACAATTCAGTCACTTGCAACCCGCAAGAATACACTGCTCCCCACAGTAAACCCTTTGCTGAAACCTATAACAGAACCTGGAACTATACAGACCACACTGTATATTCCAAAATACGTCTTAGTGATCCCCTCAGCAAGTTACAACCTGTACAAAACCCACTGTACAAACATAATTACCACACTAGGTAACTCACACCAGAATAGAATCCAGTACAATGAAAGAATTATCACAAACTCAGCAATACAAGCACTTCTATACAACAGATTACAAAAGTAATGAAAAAAGGGTATAAAAGGCTTAGTCTGATGATCAGATCAGTGATGTATCAGTCCCTGTCAATTCAAAGCTCCAGCAGTATTCAGAAAACAGTTCTTGATGAAGGAGTTCGAATGATCTTGATCACAAAATAAGAAGGCGCTTTTCTCTTTTTGAAAACTCACAACTCTCGATCAGAAAATGATTTAGAATGATTTCGTATCTGTTTTAAAAAATGTGCCAACTATTTATAAACAACTGTCTTAAAATTTAATCGGTTGTTTTGTCAAACAGTTGATTATTTTTCTTGAGTTAGTTAAAACAGTTATTCAAAACTCAAGTTCTGATTTTAATGATTTCTCAAATCCTTTGTTAAATCAAAAAACACTTATGGAGCTTATCCTTGATTAAGATTGCATGCATCACTTATTTGAACTCAAACTTGACACACAACACACAGTCCTAAGTTCTAGACCGAGCTCCTCCAATCTTAAGCAAACTCCATGCAGTCCACATATGATCACAAGGTCTTGAACTTCATCACATGGTTGGCTTCATCAAATAGCAACTCATTGGTGCTAACAATCTCCCCCAATTTGATTAAGATAGACAATGGTGTGTTGAGTTGAAATACATGTTTGTTCTTCTGTAAAACAGTTTACTGGCTTTAACAAAACTCCCCCATAATTTGATATCCTGTTAATCATATTTCACAAAACATAGTGAAGTAAACAGTAACACAAAGGATAATAAAGTTCATTCATAATAAGCACGAGTACATATGATAATCATTGATCAGTACAAATCATGCACCAAACTGATACAATATAACAAACTGAAATTTGGACTGTGGCTGGATAAACTAGCAAATCAGAGTAGTAATAACAGCAACAGAAAACATGAAACAACAACCAACAAGAGAAACAACAAACAGCAGCGACAGGAAATATAACAAACACCAAATAGGCAGTAAACTGAACCTAGCAATATCAACCTAGACTCCTAGACCACAACCACAACACTTGCTAATCTCAACACTCCTAATTCTCCCCCATTGACTTCATCAAATGGAAGAGAAACCACCATTAGATATGCAAAAGATGCTCTATTCGTTGGGTGGAAAGAACAAAGTCTCTACCTTGCTCTGAATGTCATCGACTTGAGTTTCAATATGTTGGAAGTGGGTCATGCAGTACTGGTGATGGCTACGGTTTTGGTCTTCCAAGTGGTTGAACTGATTCATTATGAGTTGTTCGAGCCTTGAGAAGGAGTCTTGAACAGGAGCAGTAGACGTTTCTCTGGTTCAGGTTCAACTTGATCAAAATTCATATTTTTGTCCTCATCTTCATCATCCTCATCATCATCAGTGGATTTCTCTTCTTCTTCCTCATCATCTCTAACTGATTCTTCATTAGCCTTGCAAATCCATCTCTTATTCTTCATCTTTTTCAGACTAATCTTGGTGAGATTTGTTGTGGTAATCTGGTTCAGAGCCTTAATTTCTTCAACAATTTTGCTTTCCACATTTATTTCAAAATATTCAATGAAACTTGACAATAGTATCACATATGGAATGCGATATTCCAATTTCTTCCCCACTTTGAACAAATGCTCACGAATCACATTGACCCAGTTGACCTTGATCTTATTCATGAGGCAGTACATGAGGATAAGATCCTCTTCAGCCAATGTTGCATGGTTGAAACCACGGGGTGTCAGCAACCAAATCACAATGTAGGCCAGAATTCTTGGTACAACAACAAGTCCTCCTATGTTGAACGTTCTCGAGGCTGTTTCTTGGTTCCTTAAGCAAGTTTTGTAGAACTGAACCTTGTTAAAGTTTCCTAATTCTATTGTGTTCCCTCTACTTACAACAACACCATCATTTCTCAAGCCAGTGACACTCAGCCACACCTCTTCATTGATAGCCGTATCGATTCCTTTCACCTGTGAGTATAAGTTCTCCTCGTCATACCACATGTTGGTCAAGAACACCTTAACCAAATCTAGGTATGTGTTCCTAGTCAACTTCAAGAACTTGTCCAACTTTTGAAACTTGAGCATGTCACGAACCTCATTAAGCTTATCCTCCTTAAGCCACTCAAGGGTTAGCACCTTAGGAGTAATGATAATCTTCCTGTTGTACAGCTTGTAATACTCTTCAATGCTCACCTGATTTCCAACGAACCACGTATCAAGGTAATCGGGTTCGTTGTTGTCACTGTCTGAACCAACATGTTTAACCATAGTTCTTTTGGTTCTCTTGCGGGGATTGGAAGAGGATGTCATTCGATTAAGAATTGTAGGTAGCAGGAGAACTGAACTTTGCACACAAAACGAGTAGAGCAAAGGCAGTGAGGTAGTATGCAGGTGAATGCATGCTCGACCCTCTGCTTAATGAAAAATAATTCTATAGAAACAACACATTGACTGACAATTCAAAACGTAAAACAACTTTTGCAGTTTGTTGAGATTCCACAAGCAATCAATTCAGAGTAGATTATACTTAGCTACAAAAAATCTCAAAAACAGCTTTTTGACTACTTGACTCTCCACTGTTGCAACACCATGTGGCACCTCGAGCTGTCTCTCTCTTCACATGCGCAACATGAATATTGAATTGCTTTGTCTTATTCAGCCCTTCAACTAGTTGGGTTCCACTGTGCTTGGTTCTGTTTGAATTCTTTCAGTTACAAAGCTTCACTTCAGTTGCATTGTAACTCCAAAACAGTTTCACATGCATCCATAATTAGAGTTTAATCAGATATCAATATCCAGTCAGCTTTAACATTGTTATTAATCAGATTTTAAAACTGAATACAGTGAATAGTCATGTGAACCTAATACAATAAATGTAAAACTGAAACTAATACAGTAAGTTAAAAAAAATGAAACTGGTAAAGTAATCTGTAAAACTAAAACTGATCCAGTAAGTTGTTCAAAAATTGAAATTGATACAGAAATTTGTAATACTGCCATGTAATAAAATTAGCCAATAATCCATTCAGCATAAATTGATTTATTTCACAAATTTGAAATCAATAATCCCAAGTTCATTTTGAAGGAAGTTAAACTTCTCTTTATTAAGTGATTTTGTAAAAAGATCAGTAAGCTGATTTTCAGTACTAACAAACTGAATTTCATAATCACCATTATTGACATGGTCTCTAATGAAGTGATGACGAATTTCAATATGCTTAGTCCTTGAATGTTGAATTGGATTCTTGGTAAGATTAGTAGCACTGGTATTGTCACATAATAATGGAATTTTAGACAAGTTAAGGCCGAAATCACTTAACTGTTGCTTGATCCATAAGCTTTGTGATCCTAACAGATGGCATGTTCCACTGGTGTTTTTCCTATGTATTTTACATCCTGCAAAATTAGAATTAGAGTAACCAACTAAATTCAGAGAAACTTTACTTGGATACCATAGCCCAACATTTGTGGTTCCTTGCAAGTATTTTAGAATTCTCTTGGTTGTAGTGAAGTGTGATTCCTTAAGATTGGATTGAAATCTGGCACAAAGACAAACACTAAACATGATGTCTAGACTGCTAGCAGTAAGATAAAGCAGTGAACCGATTAAGCCCCTGTACTTGGTTTGATCCACACTAGTTCCTTTCTCATCCGAATCCAAGTGACAATTAGTGGCCATAGGTATTAAAATCTCTTTGCAATTTTCCATGTCAAACTTCTTCAATGACTCTTTGCAATACTTGGTTTGACTAAGGAATGTCCCATGACTTAATTGCTTGATCTGTAGTCCAAGAAAATAGTTAAGTTCTCCCATCATGGACATCTCAAATTCTCCCTACATAGCTGCAACAAACTGCTCACACAGATTTTGATTAGTGGATCCAGATATAATATCATCAATATATACTTGAACCAAAATAATATCATTGAATGCTTTCTTGATAAACAATGTCTTATCTGTTTTGCCTCTCTCATATGTATGAGATAGTAAGAAGTTGCTCAACCTCTCATACCACTGTCTTGGGGCTTGTTTCAAACCATATAAAGCTTTCTTTAGTTTGAAGACATAATCTAGATGCTTATGATCTTCAAATCCAGGAGGTTGACAAACATAAACTTCTTCATCAATATACCCATTAAGGAAAACACTTTTGACATCCATTTGGTAAAGTTTGAATCCATTCATGCAAGCATATGCTAAGAGCAGTCTAATAACTTCAAGTCTTGCTACTGGTGCATAGGTTTCCCCATAATCAATTCCTTTTTCCTGATTGTAACCCTTTGCAACCAGTCTAGCTTTATTTCTCACAATAACACCTTGTTCATCTAACTTGTTTTTGAACACCCACTTAGTGTCAATGACATTTATCTGATTAATTCTTGGAACTAGTGTCTAGACCTCATTCCTAGCAAACTGGTTCAGTTCTTCATGCATAGCAGTTATCCAGTTGTTGTCTTCCAGTGCATCAGCTATAGTCTTTGGTTCAGTTTGTGAAACAAATGCCATATGTTCACAGAATTGATTCAGTGTTCTTCTGGTTGAAACTCCTTTATGCACTTGACCAATAACATTGTCTAAGGACAAATTTCTGAGAACTCTCCACTCTCTTGAAAGTCCAGAATTAACTATATCAGTACCAACTCTAGATTCAGTTGATTGAACTCCCTGATCATTTGATTGAACATCTGTCTGTTTACTGGTATCTTCTAATTTATTTTCCAGACCAATATCAGCTTGTTGAATGTTTGGAAACTCATCATCTGTAACTGTCTTTGAATTTTCCTGCATATTCTGGTTAGTTTCATCAAATGTAATATGCATGGATTCCTCTACTAACATGGTTCTTTTATTGAATGTCCTATATGCATGACCATGAAGTGAATAACCAAGGAAAATACCCTCATCAGATTTTGAATCAAATTTGCCCAAGTTATCCTTACCATTATTCAAAATAAAACACTTACAACCAAACACTTTTAGATGAGATACATTGGGTTTTCTTCTTTAAACAGCTCATAGGGGGTCTTCTTCAACATTGGCCTTATGAGAACCCGATTCAGCACATAGCAAGATGTGCTCACTACATCTGTCCAGAAATACTTTAGCAATTCAGTCTCATTCAGCATTGTTCTAGCAAGATCCTCCAAGGATCGATTCTTCCTTTCTATAACTCCATTCTGCTGTGGAGTTCTTGGTGCTGAGAAGTTGTGTTTAATACCCAGTTTACTGCAGAATCTATCAAGCTTCTCATTCTGAAATTCTCCTCCATGATCCGATTTAATGGAAGAAATACTGCAGTCCTTCTCATTCTAAATAAATTTGACAAATTTTTTAAAAGCATGATAAGTTTCATCCTTGGTAGCAATGAAAAATGTCCAAGTAAACCGTGAATAGTCATCAACTATAACAAGACCATAGTAATTTCCTCCTAGGCTCATAGTTCTAGAGGGCCCGAATAAATCCATGTGAAGTAGCTCAAGTGGTCTTGAAGTAGAAATAACATTTAAGGGTTTGAAAGTGTTTTTTGTTTGTTTACCCTTTTGGCATGCTTCACACAGTTTGTCCCTTTCAAACTTGAGCTTAGGTAATCCAATTACTAGCTCTTTTGATGCAATCCTATTAAGATGATGCATATGAATATGAGCTAAGCTTCTATGCCACAACCAAGATTCATCATTCCTAGTAAGCAAATAGTTTATGCTAGATGTTATGCAAGAAACATTAAGCATATATACATTATTTACCCTTTTACCTACTAGGACAGTTTCACTGGATTTTGAATTAGCTATGAGGCAAAGGTTAGGCTCAAAAGTGATCTTGTACCCCTTGTCACACAGTTGACTGATGTTGAGCAAGCTGTGCTTTAATCCATCCACTAAGAGTAAATCTTTGTTGATCACTTTGTCATCACCTCCAATGTCACCAACTCCAAGAATCCTACCCCGATTGTTATCTCCAAAGGTGACATAGCCAAAAGGTTTCAGTTTCAGATTAGTTAACTGGAAAGCATCACCAGTCATGTGTTTGGAGCATCCACTGTCCAGGTACCACAGTAACTTACTTGATGCCAAATAGACCTGCAAAACAGATTAGGTTTGAGGTATTGGTACCCAGTTAAACTTGGGTCCAGCAGTGTTAGATGTGCTTTTGGGCACCCACCTAACTAGTCCTTTAGGCACATCAAATTTCCTTACTCTATAGTTTCTAACTGAATGGCCCTTTCTCATACAATAGAAGCAAGTAATGGATTGTGAAGACTGTGATCTAGAACCCTTAAAAAAATTGTTAAACTATTTTTTCTTTCCTTTGAGACCAATTTGATAACTAATGCCAGCTTTTTCAAAAATACAGTTTTGAGATCCCAAAAGTGCATTTCGGTTAGTTGTTCCCATAGAAAGTTTAGATGTAGTAGAAATTAAATAATTCACTTTATTTTGTAAAACTGCACAGTTTTCACAATCAACTGGTTTACTGGAGTTAAATCCACTGGAGTTTGCAGATTTGTAATTCTCTTCCAAAGTTTCAAAATCAGTTTTTGTTTGAAGTAATTCATCCTCCAGCTGTTTAACTCTAGTCTCCAGCCGTTTAACTCTAGTCTCCAGCCACTTGTTCATACCTTTCAGCCTATTGTTGGAAAGAGCTAATCTGCTAGCTTCTTCATGAGTTTCTTGAAATGCATGATGAAGTGTACTGTAGTTAGTGTTGTTAAAAGATGCACTGGATTCCATGTTACTTACTTTAGAGCTTTTTCTAGCCATCAAGCACGGTTTAGCTTCAATCTCTTCTTGTGAAGAGCTGCTAGATGAGGAAGCATTATCTTCCCATGCAATATACGCCTTTCATCCTTTTCCACTCTTGTAACTCTTCTTTTCAACAATCTTTTCTTTGTCAACCAGTTTTGGACAGTCTGCTTTCGCATGTCCCTGTTTGCCACAACCAAAACAGGTTAGTTTATTTAAATTTGAATCAGATTTTCTACTATACCTCTTATTCTACTGATTCTTTGTCTTGTTCTTTAGTCTGATGAATTTCTGGAATTTCCTTGTCAGCAGATTGAGGCTTTCAGTATCACTTTTTTCTTTTGAATTGTCCTCATTGGTTTCAACTTCGGCAGCTTTTGATTTCAGTGCGAGGCTTCTAATTTTCTTCTCAAGAGTTTCCATTTCTTTCAACCTCATCATTTCCAGTTCATGTTCTCTCAACTTTCCAAAGAGTGTTGTTGTAGTGAGAGTTGTCAAATCTCTGTTTCGGAGATTGTTGTCACTTTGGGCTGCCAACTTTTGTCCAAATATTTCAGAATCTTTATATTCAGCTTCTACTTGTCAAATTGTTTTCCAAGCTCGATCAAGTGATTTTGTAACTGATTTTGTGATCGAATTTATGACCGATTTTAAAAATATTATAATAATTTTTTTATTATAAAAACTATTATTTTAACATCTATTATTTTTATTATTTTTTATTCTATCATTATTTTTATTATTGGTATTTTGTTATTATAAAAAAATCGTATATAAAAATAAACTATATTTATAATTATTTTAAAGTGAGTTCTTCATCAAATATTTCTTTTGCAAATAACCTTTCATATATTATTGTAATTATTATTATTATTCTTATTATTATTATTATTATTATTATTACAATATGAATAATAATAATAGTAATAATAATAATAATAATAATAATAATAACAACAATAATAATAATATTTATTAATAATAATATTTATTATTAATAATAATAATAATATTTATTATTATGATTACTATTATTATAATTATTATTTTATTATTATTAGTATTAGTATTAATATTATTATTATTATTAATTATTATTACTATTAATATTATTATTATTTTCACTATTATTAATATTATTATAATTATCACTATTATTATTTGAAAAATATTAATCATGTTAAATAACCAATCTACATTTTTATGTGGAGAAAAATAACAATTTAAAACTTCTAAATAAAAAAAAATCAAGTTGTACGCTTTTTTTATGCATAATTAGTACATTTTTATTCAATTACCTAAGAAATGTTCTCCATTTTTTAGGTTGTAGGTATGAACCCGGTGTTAAATAAATAAGTTTCGAATATACTATATTTTTTATTAATCTTTTAAAATGAAATGGTTATTAAAAGAAGCTTTGCTAATAAAAAAATATGATTTAATATTTTATGGATTTTGGATACGGGAGAACATTTAAATAAAAATAAAAAAATGGAAATGGAAATATTAAAAAAGAGAATAACCTTATGCATGTTGTGAGAAATTAAGAAAACACAAAAGTAGGAGGTAGGAGGTCTTGATAAAATTGGATGACTATCATATTTTACAGTAATAATTGTTTGTTGCGTAAACATAAAATGATTTTAGGATCTCATTATTTATAATATTTAGTGATTCTAAAATTTAGAATCGATAATTAAGATTAATTGTTTATTAGAATTATTAAATATTAAGAATTTTTTATTATTATTATTATTATTATAATTATCACTATTATTATTTGAAAAATATTAATCATGTTAAATAACCAATCTACATTTTTATGTGGAGAAAAATAACAATTTAAAACTTCTAAATAAAAAAAAAATCAAGTCGTACGATTTTTTTATGCATAATTAGTACATTTTATTCAATTACCTAAGAAATGTTCTCCATTTTTTAGGTTGTAGGTATGAACCCGGTGTTAAATAAATAAGTTTCGAATATACTATATTTTTTTATTAATCTTTTAAAATGAAATGGTTATTAAAAGAAGCTTTGCTAATAAAAAAATATGATTTAATATTTTATGGATTTTGGATACGGCAGAACATTTAAATAAAGATAAAAAAATGGAAATGGAAATATTAAAAAAGAGAATAACCTTCTGCATGTTGTGAGAAATTAAGAAAACACAAAAGTAGGAGGTAGGAGGTCTTGATAAAATTGGATGACTATCATATTTTACAGTAATAATTGTTTGTTAGGATCTCATTATTTATAATATTTAGTGATTCTAAAATTTAGAATCGATAATTAAGATTAATTGTTTATTAGAATTATTAAATATTAAGAATTTTATTATTATTATTATTATTAATATTATTATTATTATCACTATTATTAATATTATTATTATAATTATCACTATTATTATTAATAATAATATTATTATTATTTTTGTTGTTATTGTTGTTGTTATTATTAAAATTATTATTATTATTATTATTATTATTATTATCTGTGACTAAATTTGTGGCCGAATCAGTGATTGAAATTAGTAACCGAATCTGTGACTGAAATCAGTGACCAAATATGTGACCGAATCAGTGACCGAATATGTAATCGAATCAGTGACTGAATCTGTGACCTATTTTTTCGGTTACTGACTGATTCGGTCGCCTATAGTGACTGATATTTTTGGTCACTATTTAGCAATTTTCTAGTAGTGGAGGGATTTATTTTATATTATAATAAAATAAAACCCTACTGACTTTATTAACCTCATATGGTAACAACCATCACATTGACTCTTCTTTTATTAAAGTCAGCCCTATAAATTACGTGAACCATAATTATAATAATATTTATTTCAAAATATTCTTACAATCTCCCACTTGGTCCATGTTATGACTTGAAGATTCAACAACCATAAGAGCGCACTTCTCATTGAAATAATCAAGTCATCATCCTTAATTAGAATTAAATCAATCGAATCATGGCGATCCATGTCAATAAGCGACATATTTCTTCCATGTATAACAAATCAATTCAATTCTTAAACCATCAATCAAAAAATATTGTAATCTTTGAATTAATAAACATATTATATGTTATCACACCAAAATAATGCATGTACATAACATAATGTGGATAACAACCATAAATAAGCAGAAACATAACTTTAATTGAATTTACAAGTGTCAAACAATAAAAGCAAATTATACACATCATACTAATCATGCTAACAAGGACTTATCAATTATTCACATGTCTCTCACATGACCATAAAATGTTTTAGGTGACAACCCTTTAGTTAGTGGATCTGCTATCATTTGATTAGTACCAATATGCTCAATTGACACTCTTTGTTTCTGCACTTCATCCTTAACTGACAAGTACTTTAAATCCATGTGTTTTGCACCTTTGAAATACTTGTCATTCTTAGAAACGAAAACAACTGCAAAATTATCACAATAAATTCTCAGCAGTATAGCAATGTTGTCCACAACATTAAGCTCTGAGATAAAGTTTCACAACCATAATGCATGAATTGTGGCTTCAAAACATGCTATAAATTCAGCCTCCATGGTAGAAGTAATGATGATAGACTCTTTGCACTTTTCCATGAGATTGCTCCTTTAGCCAACATAAAGATATAACCAAATGTTGATTTTCTCGAATCTATACATCTAGCATAATCTGAATTTGAGTAACCCACCACTTCAAGGTTATTTGTCCTTCTATAAATAAGCATGTGATCCTTGGTGCCTTGTAAAGACCTAAGGATTTTCTTTGCAGCTTTCCAATGATCCATTCCAGGATTACTTTGGTAGCGACTTAACATTCTGACTACAAAACTTATATCTGGTCTAGTACAAGTCTGAATATAAATCAAGCTACCAACCACTGAAGCATAAGGAATAGACTCCATTTCTTTTCGTTCCAAATCATTTCCGGGACATTGCATTTGACTAAATTTATCTCCCTTCTGAATTGGAACTATCCTTGAAGAACAACTTTCCATTCTAAATCTCTCCAACACCTTTTGATGTATCCTTTTTGAGACAATCCCAACACTCCTTGTGATCTTTCATGGAATATCTCTATTCCTATCACATAGGATGTCTCACCCATATCTTTCATCTCAAATTTGTTAGAGAGAAATTTCTTTACATCATGTAACAAAACAATGTCATTAGTAGCAAGGAGAATGTCATCAACATATAGAACCAATATAATAAAATTGCTCCCACTAACCTTCATGTAGATACATCGATCAACAGTATTCTCTACAAAATCATGACAAAATAGTATCATTAAACTTGAGATACCATTGTCTGGAAGCTTGTTTAAGTCCATATATTGACTTCTTTAACTTATACACAAATTTTTCTTTTCTTGTGGTCACAAACCCTTCAGGTTGGTCCATATAAACCTCTTCTTCTAAGTCACCATTTAGAAAGGCGGTCTTTACATCCATTTGGTGAAGCTCTAAGTCATAATGAGCCACCAAAGTCATCACAATTCTTAAAGAGTCCTTCTTTGAAATTGGAGAAAAGGTCTCTTTATAGCCAATGCCATCCTTTTGAGTGTAACCTTTGGCAGCAAGTCTAGCCTTATACCTTTCAATGTTGCCTTTCGAGTCTCGTTTTGTCTTAAAGACCCATTTCCAATCGACTCGTTTTGAACCTTTAGGCAACTCAACTAGATCCCAAACTTTATTGTCATCCATTGATTTCAATTCTTGTTTCATATCATCAAACCATATTTTAGAATTGTTACTTTTCATGGCTTGTCTAAATGAGACTGGATTTTCATCAATGCTTAAGTCACATTCATGCTCAACTGAATAAACCACATTGTCATTTGTAATACTTGGTCTTCTTTGCCTTTCAGACCTTCTTAAAGGTATTACTTGTGGTTCATCTATTCTTTGCTCATCAATGACTTGTGCATCACTGGTTGGCTTATTATCCATATGTTCGTTTTGTGGGTTTGGAATATTGATTTGTTGCATTGGATTATTGTGTGACCGTGATACAACAAAAGGAACAACAACTTGAGAAAAAACATCAGATGTAGGTACTTTTGCATGTTTCTCTTAAATATCCACCTTTCGTGATTCCTCACTTCCACTGATTTGACCATTTTCAATGAACCTTGCATTACCAAACTCAACTATTCTTGTATTGTGATTAGGACAACAAAATATGTACCCCTTTGATTTATCAAGATAGCCAATGAAAAAACCACTGATGGTTCTTGCATCAAGCTTCTTTTCATGTGGATTATATACCCTTACTTCTGCCGGACACCCCCAAATGTGAAGATGTCTCAAACTAGGTTTCCTTTCTGTCCACAGTTCATAAGGAGTCTTAGGAACCTTGTTAAGCAGATATGCAGCGGACTTTAATGCATACATCCACAATGATAAAGGTACATTACTATAATTTATCATACTCCTAACCATTTCCATAAGAGTATGATTCCGTCATTCAGCTACACCATTTTGTTGTGGTGTACCAGGCATTGTATATTGTGCACATATGCCCCGACTTTCAAGTAACTTTGGAAATGGACGTTTACATTGTCAACTTTCATTAAATTTTCCATAATATTACCCACCTCTATCAGACCTCACAACTTTTACTTTTCTATCTAATTTTCTTTCCACTTCATTTATAAAAGTCTCCAGTACATTCACTGATTGAGACTTTTCATGAAGTAAGTATACATAACAAGAACGTGAGAAGTCAGCAATAAAAGTGATAAAATACTTTTCACCACCAAAAGATGGTGCATCAAATGGACCACATATGTCAGTGTGTATCAATTCAAGAAGTTGACTGCTTCTTATGGCTGGATTCTTTGAAATGTGTTTCGTTTGCTTGCCTTTAATGCAATCCAAACACACTTCCCAGTCACTGAAATCCAATTGAGGCAAAATTTCACTTTTCATTAGCCTCGACATCCTTTCTGTGGATATGTGACCTAACCTTTGATGCCATAAGAAAGCAAAATTCTCCTTACATACTATATGATGACTATGTTCAACATGAAACAAAGATTCAACAAATTTAACATCAAGATTGAAACGATATAAGTCATCAATTAAAGTACCAGAACCATAATAGTACAAATTCTTATACAATGAAAAGGAACCATTACCAATCCTAAAGTTAAATTCTAACTTGCCCAACTTTGCAATAGAAATTAAATTCCTAGCACATACAGAAACATAGAGACACTTTTCTAGATCCATACAACAACCACTATCCAGGATCAATCTATATGTCCCAATTCCTTCTATTCGTGCTTTCATTCTGTTTCCCATATACATGAACTTTTCAGTTCCTCTTATGGGTTGGATGGAAAGGAATTCCTGTAAAACATGTGATACATGAGTAGTTGCACCAGAATCTAACCACCAGGTATTATTAGGCACTTCAATAAGATTTAATTTGAAACCTATTGAAACATAGTAGGTGCCTTTCTTTTCGGACAATCGTTCTTGAAATGTCTAGCCTTCTTGCAGAAAAAACATGTCTTCTCCTTATGGATTTTGCCTTCATAAACCTTTAGTGAGGTTCTATCCTTCTTGTTCTTCTACCTGACTTAGCTTTACTGCCACTAGCCCCATCATGAAATGTGAGATGGAGAGAGTGATCCTTCAGTTTCTTTAACCTCCCTTCCTCCTGAAGCAACATGGCCTTAATTCCTAGAAAGTTCCATTTTTCCTTAATGGTGTTATAATTCACAACTGGCCAAACTCAGCAGGAAGTGAGTTCATAATGAACTGTACCAGAAAAGATTCACTCACATCCATACCCATTGATTTTAGCTTTACTGCTAGATTTGCCATTCCAGTCACATGATCATGAACGGGTTATGACCAATCAAATTTCTTGGTCGTTAACTCATTCATCAAGTCACTCACAATAGACTTGTCAGTAATGTCTGATTGAGAATATTTCTTAATTTTCTCCATGAATTCCTTAGCATCATCAGTCTTTGGCATAGATGGCTTCACATTTCAGCCAAGGTTATATTCATCAAGCTCAAACTCAGCCGGTTAGACTTGTCCCATGCATGATAAATAGATTTATCCGCTTTGGAACTAGTCTCACTAATGGATGTGGGCTTCTCATCCATTAATAATGAGAGGTCTAGATCCATAAATCCTAATTGGAATCGAATCTGTTCAGACCACTTATCATAATTAAGCCTGACAATGCCATTTTTTGCACCATACAAATTCATGAAAATTGCAAAATTTCATACAAAATTATACATTAATATTGTGTATAAAATATGTAAAATAGATTGAGATAACTTCTAACCAAACTTTTAATGTATATCAATGTTCTCCTTTTTGGGTGATACATCAACATACAATTACATTGTACATGCACTAATTAGAAATTACTACCTTTGGATAGAATAAAACTAAGCCTTGGCATAAATAATCAATAATTATAAGAACAATTAATCAACCTTTGACATCCTTAATATCTTAGAACAATGAAATTTAATATACATCATCATAAATATCCATTCAATGAGTAATTAATTTAAAAAAAATAATTAATTAATGTACCGCAACAAGCCAAATCCTTTCGGCTTTTACTTTTAATTCTTTACTGGACAACTTAACTACATGAGGAAAAGAAGTTGGATTTTCAATTTCCTGCATCTTTAATCCTAATTAGGTTAAAATAATTAATAAATATACAATTAATTTTGCAGGCATACGGTCAGGCAAAAGCAATTTCTTACCCATGGCCATTGCACGACATGAATGCAGTAATTGAAAACGTAACAGTAAATTGCAAAATAAATACCTTTACTGCAACTTTTCCACATTTTGATAACAATTCATTCATGATGAAAAAAACTTTCATCTTACAAGCACCGCACCGTGCAACAAGTTCCAAATGTGAAATAACATAATTTATTTGGCAAGGCACCGTGCAGCAAATTGAAAACGTAACTTACGAAACAATCTTAAATAGTGCTGAACATTATCGGAACAGTGCCAACGTTTAATTACATTCTCACAGAATTTAATTACGCTAATTTTTAATCCCATCTCAGTTTTCAAATTAGGGTTTATAGAATTTGGAGCTAATTTTTAATCCCATCTCAGTTTTCAAATTAGGGTTTATAGAATTTGGAGAAAATATCTTTAATGAAAAATCATAAATTTAACAATCTATACTCTGATAGCACATCTAAGTTAATTTTCTAATTCATCTAAATTGCACACATCTTAGAATTTATAACTCACTCAAACAGAGAAGAAAAACTTACCTAGACCCATGCTCTAATTTTCCTCTCTCTTCTTTTTGTTCCTCATTTTTTTTTAATGGTGAGAAAAGAAACCTTACGCAGATACAATTAAGGTACATATCTTTTATTTTATATTATAAAGGGAGTGGAGAGGGATTTATTTTATTTTATAATAAAATAAAACCCCAGTCACTTTATTAACCTCATAAGGTAACAACGATCACATTAACTCTTTTTTTTATTAAAGTTAGTCCTATAAATTACATTAACCATAATTATAATAATATTTATTTTAAAATATTCTTAGATAGAAGCACACCACTTTTCTCAGTTAAAATTTTTGATAACAATAATAAATAAATATTAAATTTTTGATCATATCCTTACCTTACTAGTTATATGCTGATAATTTAATTACATTACGTAGACACCTGTGTTTTTATTTGTTTTAACATGACGTTATATAGAAAAGATCAACACTAAATGGTCCATCTATTTTACTTAGTTAATCAACTAATAAAGTCATAAACAACAAAATTCAAATATTTTTAATATATAAAATAATATACCAACACTAGTAGAAAAATGACCTTTATTGTCAGTTCTGAGAGGTCTTTATCGTCGGGTCCCGAACCGACATTAAGACCGGGAAACCGACGTGGTGCTTCACTCTACGACGTCGGTTGGAAGCTCCACAACCAACGTAATAGGGTTGTTTTTTAAAAATAAAATTTAGAATTTTCTAGAATCACTTTGATAAATCTCCAATACATACAAACAACAACCATAACAATTTCCAGAACTTTTTGACAAGTATAAATAGATGAAATAGTAGGCTAAAATCTAAAAAATTGAAAAACAATACAAAAGAATTAAAAAAATAGGGTAAACGATGGAACTTTGAAAAAAAAAATTGTCGAATCCCCTTTGGGTATGGCCGAGGAGCTTCATTACGCAATTTCGAGAAACTTTCATTTTTGGAGCGTCTCAATCCGAGCTTTCTATCAAAAGTTATGGCCATTTTGAAGTTTTTTAGTCCAAAAAATTTTGAAACCCTAAATCTATGATACAAACATCCAGAAAGCATTCCAAGCATACAAAGATAAGAAAACATACCTCTTGTAGATAGTGAGAACAAAACCAGTAAACGAAAATGAGAGATGGGGGAGAACAACACGCGAGTGAGAACACCATGTATCAGTGAGAATATGAGCAAGAAAAAAATGCAAGAGAGAATGCGTGAGAGAGAAAAAAGCAATGTGAGCGAGAGAGAACTGTGAAGCAACAATGCGCACAAAAGTGAAAATGAGGGAGGGAGACAAAGTGTAAAAGTAAAAATAGTGAAGCTCGAAGCACCACGTCGGTTCTGGGCTTCTAACCGACGTGGTGCATGGCCTGAAATCCCCAATTCTAATTACGATGGCCCACCACGTCTGTTAGAAGCCCAGAACCGACGTGGTGCAACCACTAATTTCACCCAACTTTTTCCTCAATTTACTCAGCGTGACCATGATGTCGGTTGGAGTCCAATAACCGACGTTATGGTTGGACACACCACGTTGGTTTGTAGCTCCTAACCGACGTGGTGCTCACCCGATATTTGAAAATTTTTAAATTTTGAATTTTTATTTTTTACTGATATATCCATGACGATTGTTTTGTTTAACCAACGTTGTGTACACATCACAACGTCAGTTTTGGTCTAACCGACGTTATGAATGTTGATTTATTTACAAAAATGCTACCACATTTTTGACAACGTAGATTTTTTGTTTAACCGACATTATATTGACGATTTAGAAGCCCTTTTTTCTACTAGTGCAATATTTTATTTCGTTCGAACAAATAAATTATTTCTTAAAAATAAAAAAATAATTCTAGTCAATCTTAGAAAAATAAAAAAAAAACAGTTCTTTAATTTAGGTTTAGATTTTATTATTTTCTTATATTAAAAAATATTTAATCCTTTATTTTTCTTTTAAAATAAAAGATAAAAAAATATAATTTAGACTTTTACCTTTTTATCATTTTAGAAAATATAATATATATATATATATATATATAATATATATATATATATATATATATATATATATATATACACACATATACATATGTATATATATATTTGATTTCCTTCTTAAAATTTAAAAAATAAATTATTAAAATTTTGATAAATAATTCAAAAGAAATTTTTAGGCAAAAAATAGAAAGAAAAGTTAGGTCTTATTTTAAAAAAATATATAGAAAAGAAAAATCTAAAAAAATAAATTTGATGTTTTTTATTAAAGTCCAACCATCAAGGTTTCAAATAAAAATATCATATCCTACTTACACGACTCCTTTTTTTCCTTATGCACCCCTCTCTACATTTGGATTATATATCAAGCTAATTCGCTACTCACACCACTGCCACCTCTTTTTTTCGATCACACAACTTTCTCTCGTTTGGACCAATTTACTCATTACACTCCCTCTTTTCTCTTTTCATTCAAACATGCTCATTCATATTCCGATGTACCTTCTGTTTCCTTTTAATTTAAATTAAAGAAAATTCATTTCTAGATTTGAACTGTGTCTGTTTTGTCTTTTCAACTTAAAAATAACAGAGAAATAAGAAGATTCATTCTTCAATTTCTTGATAAAGAACGTTGATTAAAAAACTATACTAAAAAAGCAGAAAAGTCAGAAAAAGATTTTAAAAGGGAATCTCCATACAATAAAATGAGAGACTATTTATCCTCATCTCTTTCCCTAGAACCACAATCACCTGATTAAAAGTCAAAAAAGAAAAAAAAGAAAAAAAATAATGTGCTTACTCTCATCTCTACTCCACTCATAATAATTACTCAAAATGTTAAAAAAGTTATGTCATTGGTATGGTCTTAGACGACTTTGAAGATATGCATTGCTTCTCTTACGCAATATAAAACGTCTCACTAAACTCTTCTATTCAGGCACAAAAAAGTGAAAATGTTCTTCACTCCTGTGGTAACCCTTCTAATCCCATTTTCATTCACACCCATCCCAAGGAAGCACATTCAGATTATTACGCCAGAAGCAGATTGAAAGAGGAAAAACCTAAAGATTGAAGCATACAGAGGCTATAACAATACATCAAGATAACCAAAGAAGGAAACAAACAGAAAAATTCAGTGAATGTCAAGATGTAACTAAAGAAAATATTTTCTTTTTTACTTTTTGAGCCGACAAGAATTAATTTTGATTCTACCTATTTCCGTAAAGGAAAATTAGGGTTCAAATAGTTCTGGTTTGAAATTGTTTGATGTGATGTTAATAATTTTTAATTTTAAAAATTTTATAATTTTTTTTAATTATTTTAAAAGATTTATATTTTTATATTCAAAATTTAAATGTTTTTTTTTGTATATTTTTGAAAATAAAACTTTGTATCTGAACATCTAAACAAAATAATAAACTTTTGAATTAAAATTTTTAATGTGAACGGTCATTTAGAAGTTATTAAAAAATAAGGTACGAGAAAACTATATTTGTATTTGATTATTTTTATTTATTTACTTTTAAATCTTTAAATTTAAATTTAAATATAATACAAGTAAAAAGTATATAAAAAAAATATAAGATTAAAAGTTTGGATAAAAATTTAGTATATAAAAAAATAAAAAAATGAAGAAAAGTAATTAATTATTATCTATTTATTTGTAGGGATGAAGGATTGTGCCTGAGGCAACAACTTTGCAGAATTAGATATAGCTTGGAATGAGGATGTGCTCAAAATAATAATCGTTTTCAAATAATCACAAATAATAATAGGAGAGTAAAATAAATTTAATATTTTAATATCTTTGTTCTACAGTTTTATTTCAACAGTGAATGAAGAAAGAAAAACAACAAAAAAACAAACACCAAAAGCATATTTATAATTATGTTTAACTGAATTGTTTATGAAAAAGAGACGCGAAAGTAAATTTTATTAAAATAATGGGAATAGACAGTGTGGTGTGTGTATACAGGAAATATAGTAATGCATAGTGAATAATAACCTTGCTAAAATAAAACAAAACAAAATAGAGGTAGAGATAAAATTATACTAACCTTTGAATTCTTCCTTTAGTGTGAGTAGAGCAAAGTGGGTAGTGGAAAAGATGAAGTTCTCACTTTCAAGTGGTTATTGTGAGTGGAACAGAAGAAGAGATGAATAGTGAAGATGAATAATCTCAATATTTGCTCATCCTAAAGATCCCTTCTTTTTAATCTTTATCTGACCTCTCAATTGTTCTTTGTCTTTATATTATTATTTTTTGTGTGAACAAAACGTGTCTAGCCTCTTACTGTAAGCACGTATATATGTTAGAAAAATAAAACTTCCTCCTAATGATATAAATGAACACACGTCCAAATTTCAAATTAATTCCATAATCATAATTTTATTCTAATCCCATAATCAGAATTTAATTCAAATTTTAATAAAAAAAATTTCCATCAATTTTAATTAATTTGTGTAGCCAAGTCATTAAATCAAATAATCTGCAGATGATTTCTAAATATAGAGCAGACAATATGAGATTCAAGCCCAAACGTTTTGGTCAGAGATGAGTGGTGATACGAAGAAGTATATGGACTTGACCCAACAAAGAATGACAATAATAAAAACAAGTTGTAATTAGCAAAACTAGGAGTTCAATAAAACTAACCCAAATAAAAGAAAGCTTAGATAATTGCTCAAACTTTTTTTATTTAAAAGCTTAAGAGAGTGGGCCTTAAAACAAATTTTATTTTCCTGCAAGCTATTTAAAATGGATCAAATTTTCTTTCTTTTTTTAATGATTTAAAATAAAACCAAATTCTCTTTTTTTTATCTTTTATCTTTTTTTTTTCCAAATGTTTATAAAAAAATGAAAACATATTTTAATTACTGTTTTTTAAATAAAATAAAAACCTATTTTATTATTTTCTCTTCTTTTCTTTCGAACAATAAAATAAAAATAATATAACTTAGACTTAAATCAAATGACTAATTTTTATATTTGTTTTATTTTTCAAAAAAGCAAATAAAATATTATAAAAGGATAACAATTTAAATCATATATTTTTTTGGTATTTTTCCCCTCTAAAATGAAAAAAATAAAACAAATGATTATAAAACTCAAACTTTAATTCCGGGCATTGGTTAAAAGTATTTTTTTATTTTTTATTATCATTTATTTTTTTAATTTTATTTGCTAGACGAAATTAGATGTTGATAGTTGTCTTTTGCCAAGTCATCGTAGTCCATTTCTTTAGTGATCGTGGTCATTTTACGAACAAATTAAAAGAATTTTAGTGTTAACTGTCTAATGTAGTGCTAGACAACCCACCATCAAAGAGATGATAGTATAAATAAGGAAAATTAACCCCAAGTTGTCTCCCAACTAATCCAATAGTAAATTCAGACAATCAATATTCAAAACTCAAAACTTATCTATAGTAAAGAAAGTTAGTAATAACAGTAAATTAAATAGAAGGGTTTGAGGATTGTTGTGCAACAAATTAAAATAAATAATTTAAAAATAATAAAGAAAGTAGGTTGATTGTCAAGTTACAACAAATTCTTCCTTGGTTTTCTTAATACTATTATCCTTCAATACTTCTCATAGAGTTTAATTCAATCAAACAAATGTCAATCAAATTCAACAGAATCTTTTTAGTAAAACAGGCCTTTCTCTACTAATATAATCAATATCTCACTTAGTCTCCAAGCATATTTTGAATGAGATGTAATAGAGCAAACAATATAAGATCCAAATTATAATTTTTTGTCTTAAAATATCTACTTCAGGTTTTCATATTGATTTTGTTTTTAAAAATGTAAATATAATTTTAAATTATATTAATAACCAGAAAAAAAAAACATGTGTTGTGTCATGTTTATTTATACTTTTAAAATATTTGAAAAATAACTTGTTATAATTAAATATTATTATTTTTATACAATCAATAGTCTCACTAACCTTAGGGGTTTAGGTTTGGAAAAATTTGAATATATATTTTTTCTTTAATCCTCAAGGTTTAAGAACATTTTGAAGAACCTTCGTACTTGGAATATGATGATTGATTAATGATACTATTTCAATGAAAATGAGGTTAGAAAATTAACGTCTAATTGAAATAGAGAAGTAATTTTATACATGAACTCTCTCGTTCCTCTTAAATCTCGATTAAGAACTTGTTATACACTCACATAGTTTAAGGATGATTTAAATAAACTTTCTTACCTTAATTATTTAATGTATTTTTTTAAAGATGAAATTATAATAAAATTTTTAAGTTTTAAAATAGATAATATTTCTCAAATATGATAATTGACCATGATATTATTTCAAGAGACTTGAAGTTAAATAATTATAATTAAAAAATTATAAAAATTTCATTTTTAAAATATATTTTGATATGATTTTTGTATTTATTTTGATGTATGAGATATTAGAAAAGTAAAAGATGAAGAGAGGATAACCACAAGATAAAATAATAGTAATTATGGTTCTTATGTGTGGAAGAAATAATTATATTTAACAATAAAAAATTACACCAAATTAGAGAAAAATCTTATTATATTTTATTAGTGATAAGATTCTAAATAGAATTAACAAAAAAAAATTGAATTTACTGTTAGAGATCAAAATCAATTAAAATAGAAAATTATGAATTGAAAAAATACTGAAAATCTGAATAAAGAAAGGCCTCATAAATAAGTTCTGACAAATTTAAAGAGATCCCTGTAACAATCGGTAAATTTTTATAAGCTCACGGGATAGAAGGATGAACCTTGTAAATATATTTTCACTGTTAATTTGCCAAGAAAATTCATTCTCATTTTAAATTCCAGAAAGGTATAAGTGAAAATTTAGTTATAAATCTTACTAAGTAAAAAAAAATATATAATTTTTATACTTCAAGAAAATATAATTTTTCTCTTCTTATCCATTTTATAAATGTTTAATATAAAAATAAGATTAATATATTTTATTTTGTATTGAAGAGACTTTTCGTATATAGTTAGAAATTTATTGTGTAAGGATAGCTTATCTTTTCAAATATCTCTTTAACAATCTTTCTGATAAAGTCATATTCGGGTTCATACCTATCCATTACAAGAAAACATGTCAACTAAACCATAATATTTTTGTTTAGTTCATTCATTTCAATCAGAACTAATCACATAAAATTTAGCATCCTTTTTTTTTTCAAATTTTATAGATCAAGATCCATATGATTTATTTCACTTTCCTTTCATATTTGTAGTAATACGAAAACTATCAGTAAAAGGAGAGTTTCTAAAAGGATAGTATGAAATACCCATGTTGGAAATGCCAGCCTGATAGATTAGCTGCTTCATGTAAAGCCTTTCTCCATTTTTGTGCCTTCTCATTGTCGGCGTCATTGTAGAACCTGGCTTCGTGTTTTGACAATGCTTCAGCATAAGTTCCAGTCTGATGTCGAACTTGTGATGGATCCACCTCATAAAATATTTGATAAACCGATCGACTTTCTTCCTTCCGACATTCAAGTATCTTTACAAGTTCATTTAAGCAATAGGTTGAAGATGCATAATTTTTGGAGAAGACAACGATGGAAATCGTCGAATTTTGAATTGCGTGGAAAAGAGCAGCGGTGATTTCTTCCCCTCTTCTAAGACCATCATCGTCGAAGAAAGTATGAATCCCCTTTTGGCACAGAGCACGGTAGAGATTATATGTAAAATGTAAACGAGTATCTTCACCTCTAAAGTTTAGAAAGACATCATAAATGCGTGGATGCTTGGAGGAAGACAAAGATGGTGAAATTCTTCGCGCCATGATTTAAGAACTTCAAAAATAAGAAACTAGTAAAACAACTTATGTTTGAGGTAAAACAAGGTTGTGATGAGTGAGGAGCAATTCGCAAGTAGTTGATGACTATATTATAGAAAAATCATCTCTAAAAGCGTGAATGAATGGGGACAAGCATTCATTAACTTTGACGAAGGAACTCATTATGACTGGGCATATACAATAGTTTTTTTTTTTTTTTTTAACAGCAAAATGCATATATAATAGTACAATTTCTAAGAGTTATTAAATGGAAAATGTTTAACCTATATCCAAAATTTCATCTCTATCTCATCTTCCCATAAGAGAAGATAGGACCAAAGAATAAGAGTGTAATAATGACTTTTAAATACGGGTCCATCTATATCATTGTTCTTGTTAAATTATCAAACATTTTATGTGATACAAATAATTTCTAACTAATTTCATTAATAAAAAAAATAAAAAGACCAAATTAATAATTAATAATTAATAAATAAATAAACTTAAAAAATATCTCCTAAAAATAAGTGGTATAATTGTCAAATTGATGTAATGAATTAGAAGAGGAGCAGAAGTTATTCTCCCTTTTCCTCTACATTTTCAAGTGTCCAAAAATCATATTATTATAGAAAACATGTTAATATTACTTCTTTGAGTGACATTAGAACTAATATTAGATAAGTCATAATTTAAAGTATATGTTAAAATGTAAGTCCGAATTGATATTGTAATTGACATGACCAAACTTTTAACACCGATTCACTGTCGTGATATAGCTTGTTTTAACAATCCCTTGCGTTTTCACTTTCGTTTTTTCCTCTCCTTCTGTTGAACGCGTCTTCTTCTTACACTGTTCCGATCTGAGTTTGGGTGATTTCAAGCTCGTTTGTTTCCCCATTCATCTCCATTTCACAATTCTTCATTCATTTTGGTTCAGAGCTACATTTGAACGGTTTCATTCTCATTTCAAGCTCCGAAGAGCACTCGATTGTCTCAGGATTGCTGGGTTGGTGTGGGGGTGAGACAGTTCTTTGGATCCACTCCCCGCTCTAGCTCATATAAGAAAGCTAGCTTAAAAGACGACATAGCTAGATTGAGAGAGGAATTAAGAAGTGAATTAAGATATGAGCTAAGAAGTGAATTAAGATATGAGCTAAGAAGTGAATTTAAAGATGAATTAAGACGAGAAATGTCGCAGCAACTTGAATCCATTGGCATATCACAGCAGCACACTCCTGTACATGAACATGTAGAACTAGCTATTAGCAGGAGAGTCAACACAAAGGGGAGTTATGTTGCTGAGGATGAGGAGGATGACAGAAACACTGATACGTCATATCGGTGTAAGCTTTTTGTTGGAGAGCCTCCTCAGCTCGTGGCAATTGGGAAAGTGTATGACAACACTTCAACCATCCACACGGTGCCTCTAGGACATAATTTTGCTAGTTGTCGAAGATGTTAGATAGCTAAATGCCGAGGTGCTAGTGCCTACATCAGAGGTTAGATTTGTGGGGAGGCACTTAGGACATTTATTGCGTGGCCTACACATCTCCTACAACCCATTTCTAGAAGGCCTTAGGTATGTTATGATTTCACTTAATCTTATTTAATTTGACACTTAATGTCATTTGAATTTATACATTTTGTTTCCGTGTTACAGGACGGTGGGAGGAAAGACAAATTCCTAGTTCTTGGTGATGTAAGTCCTGGGCCTCAGCCACTCCGTACAAACGTCAATCCATTGCAGGAGTTGGCTAGGATATCTACCGAGTTATTCGGGTCACTTTCTTTAATTCCTTGAGATGCAAACATCTTTGGGGTAGACAATAATGGTGTACCCTTGTACATATCATATCAAGATGTCATTGAAATCCTCTCAGGAACTTAGATGATTAACATTGCATGTATACAATTATGGATGATGTAAGTATCCCTTTTTACATGTTATTTGATAAAATATGTTTTAGCAACCACTTTTACTAATATTTATATTAACAATGCAGGTACATAAATGATATAATTTATACCATAGGGAATCCTGATATTTATGGATTCCTTGAGCCTCAAAGTATACAAAAGTTTAGAAATAAAAAAATAGACTGTCAGGCATACATACAAAAATAGATTCAAGAATCCAGAAAGAAGATCTACTTTGCCCCAATTATTCATTCGTAAGTTTCACATATTTATATTTCTTAAGTTATTTATAGAATTTGAGTTTAATGGATTAACTATTTTAGGTCCCATTGGCAACTCATGCTTGGCTGTCCGACGGATAACACAGTGGTTTGGTTCTGTTCACTACATAAGAAGCCAAGTTCAGATATGAAACAAGTAGTACAAAGGTATGTTTTAATTAACTTTAAATTTTGTTTTTATAATTTGCAAGTTACTATTTTTTTGGATTTTAGTTCAATTAATGTTTGTGATGTTCTTGGCAGAAGATCGACGACCACATTCCAAAACCTTCGTTGGATATTTCCTAAGGTATTTAATTTTACATATAATTCTAAATTTAATTTATTAAAATTAATATTGGACTTATTTAATAATTTATGTATAATGAAAGTGCAGCAAACAACAAGGTAGTTTGGAATGTGGGTACTATGTCATGCATTGGATGAGAACCATTGTCAAAGTTTGTATCACTGACTCTTGGGAGCAAGTATGAGCATGTTTTAATTATAGATAAAATATCATTTTTAAGTTTCACAGAACATGATTAACAACACTTGTTGTTTATGTATTTAAGCTTTTTCAAGACCAAGAGCCGTTGGACAGTCAAGTGATACAGGATATCCAAAAAGAATGGGCAAGATTTTTTACTAAAGTTAGAAGTAATTTGTAGACGTACATAATAAATGTTTACATTTAGACATATCTATTATATATATATATATAATATATGTTTTTTTTTTATATATATATTTTTTATATATATATATATATATATATATATATATTCATAATAATTGTATATCTATTTTAAATGTATATTAAAGTAATTCGATGAATCTGTCTGCCTAGGTTTGTATACAAATGATGCAGGTTTGGGTAGAAACAAAATTCTGCTAGCATATTAAAAAGAAATGCCAAACACGACCTTAATTGACGTAGAGAATGTCACAAATCAATAACAAGTTTAAACAAAGAGGGGATTATCACGTCGGTTAATATACTGGTAACTGACGTGAACAGTTAATTTTTTTTTTAAATTTTGATGGTACCACGTTGGTTAATGATCTGGTAACTGACGTGTTATCCCTCTTTGCAAACTAAAACACAATTTTCTCTTATGACATCGGATAGTTGGTTTTCCAACTGACGTAGTGATACCATATAATACGTCGGGTAGTTATCTTTCCAACCAACGTAGTGATACCATATACTACATTGATTTTTTAACCGACGTAGTATATCACATCGCCATTTACTACATCAGTTTGAAAACCGACGTTGGAAGCCTTCTATAACCAACGTTGAATTCTTTTTTCCACTAGTGTTATTTTCACTCTTAAATCCAATACATTAGAACTGTTTCTCTTATCCGTATTTTCACTTCGGAATTTTACTATCTTTCATTCCTTTTTCAGTTTTATTATTACTCCATCTAGATAAACTCTTATGCATTAGAGTTATTCCTCTTTTCTACATTTTACTTGTAAGTCCTGTAATTGGTTAGAGCAAATGAAAGCAATAAAAGAGAATTATAAAATTGTCTACCAATCATATGAAAGATACACACACAAAAGAAAAAACAAAAAGTTGAATTATGTTTGGTAAAGTTTAAACAAGTTTAGAAAACATTTGTAGAAACAAGCTTTTTAGGATTACTGAAAACAGGTGATGAGAATCCTCCAAATTCTATTTTTTAAAAGATTATAGTCGTTTATAGAAGCAAAGATCGTGGAGTGTAATCTCAGAAATATACACTTTTAAAAGTAAATATTTTCTAATTTTATAAAATTAACATAAACTATAATAGTTTAAAATTTTAATTAAAGGAATCTAAATCTTTTATTGTATTAAAAACTTAGTAAACAAAAGTTATACAATTTATTATTTAACAACAATTTATTAATTAAATTTTGGAGGTGAAAAACTCTAATGTTAAATATTTTAGACTCTAAATTGAAATCTTTAAACCTTAGCAATTCATCTTAAGTAAAACTTTAATATATTAATCTTGTGTTATCATATCAAAGTTAGAATATTTGATTATTATATTTTAATAAAGTGTTTTTTTTTTCTTTTAATTCTTTACAGGGACACGATAACGTTTGTTCGTTAAGGTGTGTTTTCCTGGGCCTGAGTTTTCTATTTACACCACTTATTTGATATTTAACTTTTTATTATTAAAAGACCCCCTTCAAATAAAAATAAATAATCCTTGTCTTTTTAATTTCATATCATTTTTCTCTAATTAACTGTTTAGTCACTATAAAAAGATTAACTGATTATGTTTTAGTTTCAGATTATTTTAACATTGACCTTGAAGTTTGACATTTTATTTGTAAAACCGTACTTCCTAATGAATTACCAATAATTTTAAGGTAGTTGCTTCCTACATGATACATATTGCTTCTTGCATTTAATAAATTCTCAATATACCAACAATCTCCTCATTATTTTTATTTTAAAATTTATTTATTAAATGAAGTATAATCAAATAAAAAATTATTAACTTCTCTCATAAATATTAACAAATTTTCTTGATAAATAATAAAAAAATCTAATAAATATTAAGAAATATCTATATTTTTTTTCAAACGAATTAGTTATCATAAAACTAAATATTTGAAAATAATGTGTTAAACTGAATTTATTAAATTATCGTAAATATCTTAACAATATCTAATATCATTTTTATTATTGTTAAAAAAATATGAAAGAGATATTTCTGTAAATGTGAGAAAAAGAAAAATTATTTAATATATAAAATAACAAGGACATTATTGATATTTTGAGAATATTTTAAGTACAGGAAACATTTTGTATCGTATAGGCATCAACTACCTAATTTTAACTACCTCTTAAAAAGTAAAAATTTACCTGGAATACTTCTAAACGATTTAAAATCCCATACAACTGCTAGTAGTGTAAGAGCATTTCTACCAGCATCTCCATACATTTCTTCTATATTTCATAAATATAAAAAAAATTATTCTTAAAAAAATTTAATTATAAAGTTGTGAAATTATTTTTATTTTTATATTTTGTAAAGTCTAAAAATTAAAAATAATTTGTAAGTAATGATAGTAAAATATTAAAAATTAATTTTAAATTATACAATCCAAAAATTAAAAATCTGGATTATATGATTTAAAAGTTATTATTAAGAAAAAATAAGTTTTAGATTATATCATCAAAAGTTAATGTTTTAGAATTATACAATTTAAAATATTTTTTTTTTAAGTTTTGAATTATACAATTTAAAAATATTTTTTTAAAATATTTTTTAAATTATATAATCTGAAACTGAAAAATAATTTTAAAATTATATAGTTCATAAATTTTTATATATCATATAACCCTACAAATACTTTTAATTTTTTTAATTGCAAAAATTAATAAAACTGGAAATTTTCATATGAGAATGTAAAAAAAAAAAAAAAAAAAAATTATGAAAATGAATGAATGGGACGGAACAAATCCCCACATTCAAATCCCCTGCAATTATCCGTGATTCAGAACACTCAAGACTTCCATGTGGTTTTAAACCCGACGGCTTCTTCTTGGACCTCCATGATCTTAACTTACACCTCCATAATTTTTTAAATGGACGTTAAATCACAAAAATGGGTATGTAGAAATTTGAAAATAAAAGACAATATAATTTTATGTTCTTGTTGAACCGATATTTGGTGCGTCGTGGTTGAAAGTTTAATGGTGGTTGTCGGTGGTCGGTAGTGATGTGTACGGTGGTTAAATTTTAATTAAATTTGTGTATAGGATTAGGGAATTTGGTATATAAAATTTATATCAAATTTGAATTAGGAGATCCAATTCAGTATATATTTTTTATGATTTTGGATATCCAATTGCATATGTATACTAAATTGCAAAATTTGGTATACAAAATGTATACCGAATTGGATTCCCTTATTTCTGATCTGGTATACATTTTGAATATGTTCTCTAACTTTATCATATACAATGTGTTCTTATGTTGTAGATATGGATGGAAAATTCAGTATACATTTTTTATGAGAAAAACATATTGGATTGGGCAATTCGGTAGGCTGTAAAATTTCCCCACCCCCCACCGTCAACTAATAGCGTCTCTCTACCCTCAAATTTACTCTAACAAGCACAAAACTCACAGAAACATGATTAATTGCTTACCTATTCGTGCTTCTAACCTTTAATCAAAGATTTGAGATCTCAATTTCAATCAACACAATATTTCTCTCCACAAATGTTAGTGACACACGAATTCGTTCCTTCGAACAATGATGAGGAAGCTAACCACGTCGGTGAAAAAGGTGCAGGAAATGCCGGTGACAGAGATGCAAGAACCACGCACAAACACTGATGATAGAGATACAGGAAATGGGAGCAAGAACAAGTTTCACAAATTAAGGGTGAAGGACAAAGTTGGAATATAATATTATACATTAAGGATAATCTGGATAAGTGCATGATGAAATCATGGAGGTGCCTGAAGAAGCCATTTTTAAACCCTCGCCTCTTAAAGCTAAAAGTGATTTACCTAAAGTTTGAAAGGCCCATCAACGTATTTTGTTATTTTCAATACTTATCTCTTTCCTACAAAATTAAAATCTCTTGTTCAACCAATAAAATCATTAAAAGAGTACTAAATACATGTTAAAAAGTAAAGAAATAAAATCAAACGTCTTACAATTTCTTTTATTTATAATTGAAATTAACTTTATAAAATAACAAAGTCTTCAAGTTGAAACTAACAATAATACTGTATTAAATTATAAAATTATAGAAAAATAAATAAATAAAGTATTTTTCAATTCTAGTTTTCTTCTCTTTTTTTATTTATTTTTCTTTAAAAACACCTTGTTAAAAGAAGAGGTCGAGTTTAAGAAAGGGTCGTATTGAGCTATCAAGATTTTTTTAAAACTTTGTATGAATTAAAATTAATCAATTAAAGCAAAATTGATACAAACTTTTAACATATTAAAATTCCTGTTATAAGAATAAGATAATTCAAATTCAAAAATAAAGAGAGAACCAGTGAGAAGATTACAAAATATTTTTTATAATAGTTCGCCCTTAATCAAGAGTTACATCCGGTTGTTCAATTAAACAAGTCAAGCTCACACTAAATCAAGCGTTAACAATTACATAATACATCACTCTTGAACCTTATGAGAGTCTAACTAGGGTTCTTCTTTCAAGGAAGGTTCTTTGGAGAAAATCCCTTAAGAGAATATTGTTATATAATAAATCGTGTTAGTTATTTTTTATTGAAAAATTATATATTGAAGCAGTGTCAAATTTGTTAGTGGTGTCAAACATGTTAGGCATGCATAATTAGTAAAGCAATGTGATGCATGCCTATAGTGCATACCTATATGTATCATAAAATATACCTTATTCTGAATAATAAAAATAATTATACCCAATTTCTCCATCTTCTTAGTTTCTCTGTTTCGTATCAACATCTCTATTTGGTGGCACGATCAGAACCTTCCTTAGGTTTCCTTCACAGTGAGATTGGAGTTGTTCGATTCTCTATAGGAGAACCCTATATCTCCGTTGTGTGGTGTTTGTGGATTACTCCATAATTTAGGCAAAACCCTAAATTTCTAATAGTGGTATTAGTCTTGGTTGATTCTTGATGGTGGATTCAACACGCAATGTTATGGCTCTTAGGGAAGTGAAGGAACTTTTGGCTATTCAATTAGACACTTGTTTGGTGGAGTTAGCGGGTTCTATTCAGTGCACTTCTGACTGATTCGTTGAAAGAATCTATCCAAGAATTGATTACCCAATCTTTTTCCAACGAGAGCCAGTCGTCTAATGGCAGAAAGGCATCCAACACGATGTCCACACATTGAATTCCCACAGTTCAACGATGAAAATGTAGACTAATGGTTGTATCAGTGTGATAATACACCGGATAATATGCAGATGTAGTTAGCCATTATAAATCTTGAGGGATGAGCGGCTCAATGCCAGACAACTATGGTCAAATATACCAAATGTTCGTTGTTGTCTTGAAAGGCTTATAGTGTAATGATTCAAGAACAATTTGGCGAGGTTTGCGTGAAACCTATGGACAACCTAATGATTTTATGCTAGAAAACTACGGTATATGAATATTATGATGCTTTTGACACTATTATAAATAGGTTCAATCTATCATAATATTATGGTGCGCATGTTTCAACATACCAGTGTCCACAAAGCTTTCTTGTTGGCTAGAATGTATGAAGCAACCAACACCTCTACCATTACTGATTCTTCTTGGTACCTTACTAAAAATAAAGGTATTTGGGTCCTAAACTAGTGAATGCAGACAAAATTGAATTTCAACAAAATCCTTAATAGAAGCCAAAATCAACAACTAAGGCCTTCTAGAACTCTAACACAAACATTTATGAGTGAAACGAGGGCCAAAGGCCTTTGTTACTCTTGTGATGAGCTATACGCAGCAGAACATAGCTTGACCCACATGACAATTCAAATTCGCGTTATGGAACTTTGCGAAACTCCTTTAGATCAAGAATTTAAATGACAAAGAAGAACAATCTGAACCATAGATCTCGGTTACCACATTTACAGGGGCGACTAATTTTAGAACCATGCAAGTCAATAGTTATGTAATGAACAACCTCTACATATAATGTTGGATAGTGGCAACAATCATAATTTTTTGGACATCCAAATTGAAAAAAACTTCAGATGTTTGATAGTGGAATGTGATCCTTTATTGGTAACAAGATCAAGATTTCTTCTATGATGAAGAACTTTTTGTGGAGAATCCATCAAACAACTTTCACCTCTAATGTTCTTCTTATTCCTTTAAATTGTTGTGACCTTGTACTTGGAGTTTAATGGTCAGTAACCTTGGGAGATATTACATGAAATTTTAGTAATCTTACCATGGAGTTTAAGGTAAATGGAAAGAGTCATGTTTTACATGGGGCCACTGCACAGAATATAAAAATAGCAACAAAACAAAATTTTATTGAATTCGTTGAGGAAGGAGTTTATTTTCAATGTTGTTGTTGTGTACCACCAACATTGGGATTTTTCAGGCACTTACAGTCCAAGATAGAAAAACACCATTGTCTGCCCTTATTGAAAGTTTGTTGGCTGAGTTTGATGATATTTTTCAAATTCCTAAGGAGGTACCCCCTTTCATACTAGGATTAGATCACAAAATTCCTCTTATTCAAGGGGCAAATCCAATCAATAAGAGGCCTTACAGATGTGTAAAGTCTCATAACGATATATAAACAAATTGGTGCAAGATTACGTTAAAGATGGTGTTATTCAAGAAGTAGCAGTCCCTATGCTAGTCCTGTTGTTTTAGTAGGAAAAAAAGATGGTGCTTGAAGATTATGTGTGGATTAACAAAAATATAGTTAAGAATAAATTTCCTATTCCGCTAATGGATGACCTCTTAGATGAACTACATAGTTCTTCAATTTTTTCTAAGATTGACTTGAGAGCGAGGTATAACCAAGTGAGAATGGACCTTGGAGACGTTTACAATATGACATTCAAAAATTACGCAAGACACTACGAATACATTGTCATGCCATTTGGGTTAACCAACACACCAACAACATTTCAAAGACTAACAAACTCTGTTTTTTTAGCAATTTCTACAAAATTTTCTGTTGTTTTTTTTAATGACATACTAATATATAATACATATTTGGGAGCTTATTTACATCACTTAAGCCAAGTCTTTCTCGTTCTACGTGAGAATTCATTATTTGCTAAGAAGTCGAAATGTTTCTTTGTTGTCAACAGAGTGGAATATTTGGGACATTTCATATCTAAATAAGGAGTAGCATCTGATCCTACAAAAAAATTAGAAGCTATGTCGAATTGGCCGGTCCCACAAAATATTAAACATCTAAGGAGTTTCTTAGGGTTAGCTGGTTACTATAGAAAATTTGTGAAAGGGTTTGGGTGGTAGCTAAACCATTAACAAATGTTTTGATGAAAGATGGGTTCCTCTAGTTAAAGGCAACAACACATTCCTTTCAATAGTTAAAGGAAGCTTTAACAAAAGAACCAATCTTGGCTTTACCGGATTTTCAAAATAAGTTTGTGGTGGAGGCAAATGCTTCAGGAATGGGTGTAGGGTTTGTTTTAATGCAGGACTAACATCCTATAACATTCATCAGCAGAACCCTAAACAGGAAACAACAAGCCCTCTTTACTTTTGAGAAAGAATTACTAGTTGTTGTATTCGTGACGTGATCTGAAAAATAGAAAAAAATGAAATGTTTCTTTTATTTTTCTATGTTTAGTTTGGACGTAGAGAGGAATGAGTTTGTTTCTTCATCTTCCATCGAGTTTATCTAAAAACATCTATTGTACTCATTTTTACAAACTTGAAATGAATAGAAATTTTTGAAAATCTTGAGTGTGTCATATCTCAAGAGATGTTTCTCCTTTACTTATCCTAGAGTGGTGCTTCATGGTTTATCTCTTGGTGGTGCATCAGGGTTCACCAAAGGGAAATAGAGAGTTTCTCTCTTGGGGTTGTTTATCTTGTGAGCTAGGTCACAAGTGGCAATTCACCATCTTGCTTATCTCATGAATTTGAATGGCGTAAGGTTCTTCCTAATTCCTAGCATTAATTCTTATCTTGTAGGCTAGGTCACAAGTGGCGAATCACTATCTTGCTTATCTCATGAATTTGGGTGGCGCAAGGTGTTGTTCCAATTCTTAGTAGCACTATCTTTGTTTCTTGTATTTTTGTCAATTGTTTTTGTTTCTAAGTTCTTCGTAAAATTTTGAAGATCACATGCATCCAAGAATTCATCTAAGAGTCACTCCTTGAAGCTTGAGTGAAACGATCCTACAACCCAAGCCTTTCCCCATTACCATAGACATTTTTGGCTCCTGTTTTACACCTCTCGGCTTGGGGATTCCACATTAGTTTTGTAGGAACAGCTGGCTCCAGAAGGGGGGGGGGGGTTGAATGGAGCCTGAACTCAATTCGCTATAAATAGAAACCACCAACCAAGGCAAAAAAATATAAGCACAGATAAAGCAGTTTTATACTGGTTCACCCTAATCTCTTGGGC